>Ga0228711_1001003_pt1 | contig 39427 bp, 19 predicted proteins | sample MedpolnodulmetaG_2_FD_177996 | JGI IMG/M metagenome (GOLD analysis project Ga0228711, IMG submission 177996) | Root nodule microbial communities from Medicago polymorpha collected in Santa Monica, California, United States - brown nodules | ecosystem: Host-associated > Plants > Roots > Nodule...
GGAATTAATATGTTAATTGTTTTTTTTTGAGAGACAATATGTTAATTGTTAGTAGTCACAGAATAAGGCCCCGTTTGGTTTGAGCTTATGAAAAATAACTTATGTAAATAAATAAGCTTTTATTTTAATTTATAAGCTCTCATTAACGAAAATTATATCTTCATAACCGGTTTTTTCATAAAATACCTTAAAAACTTATAAATAATACATAAAAACTTATTTATTTGCATAAGCTGTTTTATATAAGCTCTAAAATAAGCTAATCCAAACGGGCCCAAAGTCAATCATTTTTTTTAATAAAATATCAGTATGTTAATTATTAAGTTAATTTTTTTTTTTATCAGGACTTGATTTCTGGACCTCTAACTTCTTAACCGACATTCTAAAACCACTAATTAGATGCAACAAATATTCAACTTAATTGTCAACAGATTGCAACAAAAAAAAATAGTCAATTTTTTTTTTATGTTGGATATTGTAAGTATATGGATTAAATTAGCTTTCTTCAGGATTTAAACTGATTTAGTTCTAAGCTTTGTAGTTTAAACCAATCTTTGAATTAACCACAGTTTAACCATGGCAAATGTAACTTTGTTTTTTGGTGGTGGTTGAGGTTCGAATCTTAAATCTTGCATATATTATACATTATTCTTTTATCAATTGAACTAAGCTTACGAGGATAATGTAATCGTGTTTCAAACATCGATTTCCCTAAGATTACATGCATGTTAGTCGGTTTCGAAAATCTTTTTTCAAGTTTTCCAGTAAAATGTACGAGGGGTGAATAAAAGGGTTAAAGTTGGTATTTAAGTTGGTTTGTTGGGGGTAGGGGGATAACTGATGGACCCGGATTCCCCGCTGTGAAAACAGCACGCAGTTTCACGCTGTAGGGAATCTCGACCATTGATTTGTAATCCAACGGTTCAGATTAAAAAATCAATTTTACACGGTAAAACAATCTCAGCCGTCGATTGAAGATCGTATGACCAAAATCTGTTACAGCGTCCTGCTGTAACAACACCAAATCCAGATCCATAACTGATGGTATCTAAATTGTTTTATTGGTTTTTAAACCAATTTGTGTCCAGGTCATATCATAGAAGCCCTTGTATTTGTTTTCAAACTTGAATGGCAAATCAAAATTATTATTTGCGTTTCAATAAAAATGATCTAGTTTTATTATTAGGGATAATAGTAAATGCTAATTTATTTAAAAAATATAGAAAGTTAGAATTGTGTTGATAGACAACGAAAATACACACCCTTTTATGAAACAATTCACTTGGTGATAAAGGTCTGAGACTTAGAAACATGTTTTCTTTAGGTCTCGGGTTTGACTCTTTAAAATGTCAACAATTTATGGTTAAGCCGGTTCATACATGTCTTGCTCCGGCTTTAATTGGTCTCTCTTAGTGGATTGTATGATTAGTTCCTCGAATTAGTGGACTGTGAGTTTGATAACCCAAATTAGTCTATTATAGTATTAATTAAAATAATAATTATACCAAAAACCTTCAATTAGTCAAGTAGCCTAAAACTCCATTAAATCTTTAATCAACTGTATGTATAAGCACATGTAATAAGTTAAGAATTATTCAAAACGTTACCTTATCTATCAAAATATTACCCAGCTCAAGCTATATGTGTATCACAAAATATATAGGCTTATCTTCTTTTGGTCACGGAGACTTGAGCAGCAATGGCAGCCTTAAGCTGCCAGTTTCATTCCATCAACTACTTGAATTCTCAAATGGTCAAAAGCAGAAGCAAGCATTCTATAATTTCCTGCACAGCACAACCTATACAAAGCAATATAAAGGTACTAACTTAAAGAGCATTTCAAAATTCAACACTTTGATTCAGTTCAAATGAGATATTACATTGTGATTTCAATTTTCAACACCCTTTGTGGAACAGGTTGTAATAAATGGAGCAGCAAAGGAAATAGGAAGAGCAGCGGTATTAGCTGTGACAAAGGCCAGAGGAATGGAAGTTGCTGGAGCTATTGATACTCAACATGTTGGGGAAGATATTGGACAGGTTTTTGTACGGGAGAGCTTATGGAAATAGCTTTTATATGAAAATAGTTTGACTTTATTTATTATAGAAATAATTTTTATATAAGCACTTAATTAACATGGCCTAATTTTTATTTTTCCCATAGCTTTGTGGCATGGAAGAGCCTCTTGAAATACCTATACTAAACGACCTTACTATGGTTTTGGGCTCTATATCTCAGGTAATGTGAAATTGTGAATTAGCAATAACAAACTTGGTATTGTTCAATTAGTATTTCTTTAATCTTTTTGTATCTACAATGACTTTTTGAATTGCAATTTGCAGTCCAAGGCCACAGCGGTCGTAGTCGATTTCACCGACCCTTCCGCAGTGTATGACAATGTAAAACAGGTTTGTGTTCTGGTTACCAACATACTTTATATAGTTGGCCAAATATGTGTTTAAGATAAAGTGTAAATTAAATGGTTCCTGGCTAAGACTGAGAGTTTATTTAGTGGGTTTCTTAATTAGCTAGCAATAGCATTACTTTGATAGTAATAGACAGAATTTTAAAGCAATTTTTCATAGCTAAAGGAATCAACTTCAGGTGATAGGACAATAGGCCAAGAATCAAGATTGAAGACCAAGATTATGTTGAGAAACTCATAAATTATATTTGTAGCATTATGCTGTGTTTTGGTAATACTTGACCATTGATTGATTCTTCTTCACTATATAGGCAACAGCATTTGGCATGAAAAGTGTCGTGTACGTGCCGCGAATCAAATTAGATACGGTTGCAGCATTATCTGCATTCTGTGAGAAGGCCAGCATGGTGAGCAAGGGGTGAGACTTATACATAAAGAACAAATATTTAGTCTACCTGAACTTAATTATGTTCTCTTTTCTATATATTCTACTGTCCATTCAGTTATTTCATACTCTATAAAAAACAGGCTTTAGACTAAATCTGCTACTACTAAACCATTTGTTCTTTTTTGGCATTTGGTTAACTATAATGACAGGGTGTCTTGGTTGCTCCAACGCTTTCCATAGGATCAATATTATTGCAGCAGGCTGCAATTTCAGCTTCGTTCCATTACCGCAACGTCGAAATCGTGGAATCCAAGGCTAATGCAAATGTAAGAATGAATAATTTTGGTTTTTCCTTGTTTATTTTGTATCCACTTAAAATATGACTGGTAATATTGTAAAATCTATTTAAGGTAAAAGTTCATTACACTAGTTAGTTAAACTAACTAACTTAACTAACTAGTATAACTAGCTTTTACATCTAATAAAATTTTCAGTTCCAAACGGACACGGGGAATGTATAAAAGATGTGAAACCAAATATACTGAAAAGCCCTTGTTTAACAGGATCTTCCATCAGCAGAAGCAAACCAAATTGCTAACAACCTCTCTAACCTCGGTCAAATCTATAACAGAGAAGACTCCTCAACAGATGTCTTGGTAAGGACATAAACAACTTCAGCTCATATGAATACACACAACAATAAATACTACAAGTGAGATGTCTAACTTGTTTCATTTAATTATTTATCACACGACAAAGGCAAGGGGTCAAGTTTTGGGAGATGGAATTCGCGTGCACAGTTTGGTTTTACCAGGGCTTCCCTCTAGTACAACAGTTCACTTCTCTGGTCTAGGAGAGGTATGTCCTTGGTGAACACATTTTATTCTACATGTCAATAACCAATTTACACACGAAAATATAAAAATGATTCGTAAAATTGAAAATCATTGATTTACATTAGTCTTTTTGCGACAATTTTCAAAACTAAATTAACTGATTCAAAAGAAAGACTAGTTTGAATGAAGATTTTTTATGTCATTACTTTAAAAATTTAGTCAATTTAAGGAACCAAAGTGTACCATCTTCTCATTATGAGGTCGATTGTTGCAGATTTACACCATCAAGCATGATATCACAGATGTACAATGTCTTATGCCAGGCTTGTTGTTAGCCATTAGAAAAGTAGTGCGCCTCAAGGTACCTCAACTATTCTAAGTCTAAGCTTTTATAGTTTCTTTTAGATCATTCTGTTTGGTCTGACTCAATCTTTTTGTTTCTCCTTTACCATTTTTGAAGAACTTGGTATATGGCTTGGAGAAGTTTTTGTGATCATATGCTAATGCTATATATCTTGGTTAAATTCAAGTGACTCACTGGACCAGCTTGTTGACAAATATTATAGACAAGGGTTGATTGAAAATAACTGAAAAATTTCTCTCTACAAATTAGCATTCTGAACGTGATTCGATGATTTTGTAAGGACTTTTTTGAATTCAGAACATAAAATAAAGTCATTCACCTTTTACACGAAAGGTCAAAGCAATCAATTTAGCCAGTTAGGAATTCTTGTACACTCTAATGTCATAAATGTGTATTTCAAAAACAACAAAATCATGTATGAGTTAGACCCTACCCAAATTATACAATGGTATCAGTAGCGTGCAAGTCTTTTGGCGGTCTTTAAACCTGTTGTAGGGGTTGAATTAGATTCAACTCAAATTTTAAAATATGTTAGTAATGTGTAAGTCTTTATCCAAGTTATTTTTATGAGTTCTCATGTTCCCGAATGTTAAAGAGGAAAAAGTTATGTTCCTGAACATGCAAAAGATATCAAATGCAAGATCATAAACTTGATACACTAATGGATTTGAACACAAATTTTTAGAAAATAAACCGTAATCCATTCTGAAATAACAACAGAAATTAACATTTCAACTTTGTATAACAACTGCATATATATTTCATAAAAGTAAACTGCATACAAGTTACAGAAGAACGCTCAAACCCACCTAAAATAAAGGGCTAACTTGAGTAATTTTCAGTTACCACAAACACAAATATTATGTTATCTGTTTAAAAGAAATTGTTCTTTTTTTTCCCTCTCTAATATAAGTACATAATTAAACTGTGTACATTATATTAGCCAGCTATAATTTTTTGAGTCCATCTCTAAACTCAGTTGGAGAAATGATTACACTATCAATGCACAGGCCACCTTTGGTATGAGTACAATCAATTTGAGCCAAAGAAAACTTGATTTTTATGGGCTCATTGGGCTTTACAACCATGAAATCTCCAACATGGTAATAAGCCCATTGCCCCGGCCCATGCAAATAACACTCTGAGATCGAACGCTGACCGTCCGATGTAGAGAGTTGGAATCTAACGGGCTTGATATCCCAGCCATGCACTTGATCAACGTTGCATACACGTCTGCCTAATCGTTTTGATGACTTTCCTAATTGGAGTCTGAAAGTTATGCTGTAACTTCCCACAGGGAATACAAACTCTACCTCTCCTATTACTTCAACCCACCACATTTGTTGAAGATATGCCACATTCTTGAACCTGTAAATACAAAAAAAATAAAAAATAAAAAATACTTTAGTTACACTTTCCATTTTGCATTTTCAATTATGTTAACTTAAAAGTTAAACCTAATGTTTATTTTTTGTATTTTTTTTATTAAATTATATGTGCGTGACTACTATTTTTTTTTTTACAGGATATGCTAGTAATATTATTTTGTCACTTTATCACTAACTTATAATTCTGTTTGTCTTAGGTGAAAAAAGCAGTAATATTAACGGTTGAGAATCGCATATTATAATGGGAAGAGGGTGTCTTTATGCCAAGTAAAATGCGCATAATTCAAAAGCATGCATATATCCTCTTTCAAAATAAAATAAAACATGCATATATCCTAAGTTTATTAATATAATATATAAATTTAGAAAAAAGACACTTCATATAATTGGGCAAATAGAAGCTTTTGTGGCAAGCAATTGACGTAACACAACTAATCATATACCACGAATAGAATATAGCATTGCTTCTCTACTTTAGCCATTAATTGATATTTGTTAACATTACTTTCCCTTAAACAAAGGTCTTTTTCATGATGTTTCGATAATATATTCTTTGAGCAGATTACTTGCACTCTTCATTCTTTTCTTAAATTATCAATAAGATGCTATTTGACCATAAAAACATAAGGCAATTTGCAAATAGACTTTTAAAATCAATGCCCCCTCATTAAGAAACTGCCATAGGGGTGAAAGCTTCCATCGTAATTTCAGGAAAATGTCATGTTCTACAACTAATAATGAAAGTTTTTCAATATAAATAAAATCATTAAACAACAGTTCCTTCTAAAAATTTTGTGTTAAATTATGCCTACATAAGACTTTGAAAAGATAATGATTTAGATATTACAATTTTCCTCAATGAAAAGAAACTAAATGATATTTTAATCTATGGGTTGTTCAGATTATATTTTGCCATTGATTTTAAATGATTTGAACCACTTTCACTTCTATAACCATTATTTTGAAAATATGTATATATGTAGCATCACTCTTTTCTTTTCATATTATTTTGCATCATAGCCTAATATTTATTATTTGACCAAAAACATAGCCTAACATATAAAACTTTCATCTACTTGTTTCATACAAGTCATACACAAAAACTGCTTTTGCTTGAAAAACTTTTCAACTTATAGAACAAAGTTTTCATTAGGTTATTTTTTATTCGTTCAAAAACGACTTTAACTTATAGAATTAAGCCCCTTTTACCTCAGCTGCGACAAAAACAAAAAAATTAACAAACAATGTATTAATTTAATTAAATTTCTACACTTAAAATTTGGACTCAGCCCTTGTCCATCATATGCACCACTTATAAACACATTTTCATATTAACATATATGCAATTTAACGTGAGACTCTCAACATACCCCTAAACATATGGGGTGTGTGATCTAAAGGGTTTGATAGTTGTTGACTCAACAAGGGACGGCTACAAGTCATTTTAGACCTTATCCCTTTTCGACGATAGATTTTGATTTGTTTTTTCCATAACCTTCTCACGTGCAAACTATTTTACTTGACGCGTGAATAATTTGATGGTGGCTAAAATCGATAGACTATGTTATTATATTGTGTTTAAATATTAGATCTAATTCATTCTTACAAAAAAAATCAGGAGAGGTATGTTACTTTTCATTATATTAACACTTTTTGAAACTTTATCTCTTTGTAATGAAACTTTTTTGACTAACTTTTTATGCGAGGCTTGAATAATTCAACGACCTAGTAATTTTATGTAAACACAAAGCAGGTACAGAAAAGAGACAATTGAAAATGTTTAGGAGTCAAGACACATGATTTTGACCAGAAACATAACCTTCAATACAGGGTCAAAATAAAAATAAAGATGAATTATAGGGGACATATGGTTCCATCCATATTTATAAATTAATAAAAAGAAGCATTAATTATAACATATCTCACCTGGATTCCTCAGTTGGAATGTAAATCCAATATCTTCTATCATCTATTCCTGTTATCTTCAAAGACTTTGATGACATGAACAAACAAACTTGTCCACTGCATTTGTCCAACAAAACTTCCTATACCAGAAAGAAAAACAGATTAAGAAATCATCAAATTGAATGAAGAAAAAAAATCAAAAGGATAAAAACTCAAAGCAATTGAACTAATGAAGCTAAATGAAAAATTAAGGATGCTAAAATAAGATTAAGATAGAGTAACTTACTTTGGTACCACCATCAAAGCGATTAGGTTGACAAAGTTTTGTGTAGACATCTTTCTTAGTCATAGTGGAAAGATTTTCTTCACCGAGAAATTTATTAGCAAGAAACTTGTAGCATGATGGTAACTTTGATTCCCACACAAAATCAGCAGAAGAAGCTCTATGAAAAGCACGGTTGACTCTAGCCAATTTGCATATATCATGTGGATCAAGATTCATGAGTATGGAAGAGATGCAACTCTCTGGAATATCACCAAGACCCGTTCTAGATGATGAAGAATTAGAGTCTTCATTATTTTTTTCTCTTATAGATGCAGTTGAAGAAATACTAGCCCCCATAAATATGAATTAATTTAAAAAATAAATGTTTGTTGAATGAATAAAATGATCAGAGAAAAGGGCTTGGTTCAAAGGTAAAAGAGGAGATAGAATAGGTTAGAGATTGGAGGAGTAACTGAAGATGAAGAAAATGTTTCCATTTTCTAGGCTTGGTGTGGAAGAGTGGTGGCATAGGAACATTTGGTTTTTTTATATTAGTTTTTAATTTAAAAAAATGAGCATGTGAGTGGTGTGTGTTTGTGAGATGGGAAAAGGCATAAAGTGAAATTCTTTTATGTCAATTTAATCTTCAAAGTTCCAACAAGAGGAAAGAATTTGTTGGTGAATAGGACGTGTATATGGGTGCATGGAATATTGTGAGTTTGGCTAATTAATTCTAGCCTTACATAACTACATATACATAAATAAATACATATATACCTCTACGTGTGTGTGGAGATTATATGCGCCTATTTACTTTTCGTGTACACATAGCAAATTTATTTTATTCATTTTTATGAAATGATTTCAAAACATAACATTTTCAAGATAAGAAAAGTATACCTGTGCAGTAAAATGTCAAATAAAAGGAGGAATAAAAGTTTAAATACTTTCAACCGTTCAAAACTTAGTCGTGTGATTTTGGTTAAAAAAAGTTGTTTTCTTGAAATTTTAATAATCATTTGTTGAACTGGGCCATGCCAAGAAGTCAAGAATCAAAATAAACGATAATTTTTTTTCTGTAAGAAGTCAAATTTTAAAGCGTTTAATGTGCCGTTTTTAAGATAATTTTTTTTTTTTGACTTATTAACAAATGTCCTTAATGCATTTGTTAGGATTTACCTAGCAATTTTATCTCTAATATTATACCAATAATATGTCAGTTTAAGAGTTTCCTTTGTTCATTTCAATCATTATGGAGTATAATGTGGCATGCTACATAAAACTGCAACTGTTCATGTCGACTCTTAAAAGATTGTTTTTCTTCTCGTAGAATTGCTCTATTCATTTACATAAGCTCCATCCATGTGATATCTTTTGAAAACGGTTAAATGAGCTTGAATTTCATTTTTAAAAATTAGTTATAAGGAAGAGTGTGTCTAATCATATATAAACACATCAGGATACTCTATCATATAAAAACTCACAGTTACATGAAGTATTAGATTTTAGTCATCGATTTGAGATTTGTCGATTTATGTCACATCTTCATCAAATCAACATTAAACGATCTCTATCAATGATTTAAGATCAGACAGCTGAAGTCCATCACAATGGCACACAATAATCGTGTGCAATCCAATTTCAAACCCATCAACACAAGAGTTTTGGCAATGCGAGGCTCCAATTCACACTTTTATGTCTGAGTCGTGATTCCAATTCCTAAATTTGTCATTTTTAATCCAATTCTAATACCATATTTAATAAATTTGAATCTCACTTTCAAAAGATATTTCTAAAGGACAGTTCGAAAGAAGGAATGTCTAAACACATGGACACAATCAAGTGATTGAAAACTAATTACATTGAACTCCAATACAACGTCAATAAAAATAACTTTAGTTTATATAAAAATAATTTAACTTAATTTACTTTGTGTTAAATAAATAACTTATATATAAACATTTATGTAATAAGCGCTTACAGCATTAACACTTTTTAATCCAAACGAGGTCATATATCTCGTTTGACTTGTTTGTTTCCGTGGCCGTGACAGTGAGACGAGTTGGCTTGAGGATTGAGTAACCATTGCAAATAATAGTGGTAATTAAAAGTAGCCTTGATAATATATACATATCCAACCACTTACCGAAGACTTTAACCAATAATACTACGACCAATTCGATTTGAGATTAAGGAGTTTTTGTATTTCCACTGAAAAAAATTAAGGAAGTTTTTGTATTTAGGCATAATTTTTTATTCAAGATCAACATATTAGGTAGACAAATACTCTTGTAGTTCACACTTAACGCTAAACTCATGAGGAATGCACATGCGACGTGTCTATTATCAGCCTATTACCTATTCATTTTAATCACCATGTGGTCTTTATGGTCATGTTTGTCATGTATTTTATTTAATTAATAATCAACTCCTTTTGGGTCCCAGAAATCCTTAAGCCAGTTATTGTTATCAATTTTTATTTTTATAAAGAAACACATCCTCTCCAATGATCCAAAAATATATATCTTCTCTTCATTTTACAGTTGTAGCCTTTGACTAAGAACCAGTTTAAGAAATTTTTATGATTAGATTGTAAGTTATATACCCAACCAAGAAGAAAAAGACAACTATTTTTATTCCTTCATTTACACATAAATTGGATTCGAATTTTAATGTGACAAAATTAATATTACTTATTTTATGCCTATAAGTATCTTCTTCTCCAATTGGAATTTGGACACTCCCCACGTCAAAAATATTTCTTGCGATCCAGTGGTTGGAGATATTATGCGGTAATTTTGTTTTCTTCAATGGCTACAGTATGTGTTCATCGTGAAACTAGCTGGCAAATTCGAGAATCACGTTGTTACCTTTTTTATTCTTTCTTTTTTGACAAAACGTTGTTACCTTTGTTTGTTCTTTTACAAAACGTGGCTACCTTTATTGTGAATATTTAAATTTAAAGGAGTGATATTTGAATAACTAATTTGATGGCAACTTATTTTACAATAATAATTTACAAAAAAAAAGTAGTATTAGCACGGAAATCATAGCAATATGGAGATAAAGTAAAAAATAATGTGAGTATGAGAGAGAAAGTTGTCACAAAAGTTATCAATCAAATGAATGTTTAAATATTATTTCCCTTAAATTTAATAAGAAGGGTGCTATATACCATGAAAAAAGAACCGCGAAATCCACAACAAGCATGTAGCAGTTTTTTTTTAATTAATTAAATAATAAAAAATATTAAATTAGTTTTTTGTTAGAAAACATGGGTTTTGTGGGGCACCACTTCGGTGCCTTTAAGGCGCCAATGACACCTACCATTCAACCAATTAGTTAGTGACATGTGGCATGCCTAATTTCAAAACAAACAAAATGCAAGAAGTGTGTGTAGATCCAAACAAAACAGAAACGCAGAGCTGCGCGTTCCTTTCTTCTTCCCCCTTCTTCACCTCTCTTCAACCCACCTCACCATTTCAACCACCATCCGCCGCCTCTTTGCCGTCGTTCTTTTCTTCCTTCTTTTTTATGTTTTATTGAAAAAATTAAAAATAGAGAATTATAACTTACAAAAAACTGTCTTCTCCCTCCCAGCCAGTTGCCACCAGATCTCAGTCTTGTACTCCGACGGCCACCTCTATCTCGAGTCGCCACCGCACTTCGCTCCATCCTCACTTCTTCCATCTCATAGAGCCGATTCTCCCCGCCGACGCCGATCTTTGCTTTGTCAACGTTGTTACTGTTGGTCTTAAATTTGGTTTGGTGTGTTTCTACCATCGGAAACTCCAATTGTGGAGGTGCTGTTCCGGTGATTATATTTTGGTCCATGGTGTGTGTATGGCTAGAAGCGGTGCGCGCGTGAGGAAAGAAAAGAGATGGAAATGCAGTTTCTTTTTGTTGTTTTTTTTCTCTCAAACAAAATGGACACGTGGCAAAGCATGTAGTGTAGGATTAATCTAATGGTTTACAATAGTTCAAAGTCACATGACTTTGGCGCTTTAATGTCACTGAAGCGCGATCCGGTTTTGTGGCAAGTATTATTCTTAGCTTTTGTTGTTTGATGGTTCATGGTAAATAAAATACGAATCTTTGATGAGAATGTGGATTGAACCTTCAACATCTATATGACTCTACTATTTAATTCTTCATCTCAATGGCCAAATCAACTTTATTTCTCTTATCTATAAACTTATGTGACAAAAGAGTGTATATAAACTAGTTGATAGTAGGCGAGTTATAACATATTTTTTGTGTTGTATATGCTAGCAAATTAAATTTGAAGTGCTTAACGAGTATCTAGCAAAATAAAAGGACATAAAGAAGTACTTCATCAAACCAATTATAAGAAGATGAATAAAACAAAGGAGTTGAAAAACACAAGAAAAGGGTTGGTTTGTGTTGACATTTTTACACTTCTTTTCTTAAAAAAAATTAATTAAAATGAAAGAATTCTCAATCAAATTATTTAACTTTAACTAAAAAGACATTGGACAAACAATGAAGTTAAACTATAATGATGTTTCAAAGAAGAATTTGTGGCTACATCAAGAATTTGTAGTCGGTTCTTAACCGAATACCGAGTTTTCAAAACAACAAAAAAATAAATCTCCCCTAAGAGAGACATTTATCTCGGTGCCATCGAGGATTTAATCCACTATAACTAACTTATTATAATGACTAGAGCATAAATTATCAAACTAACTCATACTCTAGATTTATCCAACTAACTTATACTCTTCTTTGCAAATATATATTCTGATTTAACGGTGTCTTTTTTCTTCTCAAATCTTATGACTTCAACAAGTCCTTTGAGGTTTAACTAAGATTAAGTGATGAAGTGTTTAGGATTACAAAGGTTAGTTTGTATTGATACAAAGTCAAAGCTTAGAATTCGAACTATCATAGAAACGATGTTACAATTTAACCCTATACCAATTCAAGTGTATGACAACGGTCGATTGGTTTACATCATATATAATAACACTAAACAAATAGGATTTTTCAATTAAGCTTTTTGTCACGAGCTCATGACTTTTCTCTAAATTCCTTTTTAGCAATAAACTAGCTTTTTTCTATTCTTTTTTCTCCTTTCTTTTATTCATGGATATTTTTCATAAGCTCGTGGCTCATGATAACTTTCTCAGTATGATTTTATAAATCCAGAGGTAGGTGGCTAGACGATCACTATAAAAGCTTCATTGTTCACATTACCTGGGTGATTCATCTGATATATTTAGACACTAACTCACTTAATAGTGTAGTCAAGAACCTTCAAATCAATATGTTATATGCATATGTGATTTAACTAAGAACTCTCGCTTTGTTCATTCATACTTTCACCAATACATTAAAATTTACTTGATTAGTAAACATTGTTAATTATTCTTTTTTGACAAACATTGTTAATTATTCGTTAGCTTACAATGATATTTTGTGATTATTCAACTTAATATCACTTAGATTATTATTCCTAGTTTTCTCTTAATTTATTCTACCTTAAAATAAATAGTCATTGATATATTTTAGTTACTAATTAAATCCTTCACACTTAAACAAATAGTTAGTAGATAAATTGGTGTTTCGAGGGTTGTTAGTAGATGAATTGTTCTTTATTTTAAATATTTAAGAAAAATGTTTTATAATTTATAATATAAAATTTTAATTTATAACCTAATTCCCATCAAAGAATTAGATTTACACTAAGTTGTTCATTAGGCCACCAAACATTAGATCAATAAGTATATCTTTGGTATCACGGTGATTTTGGTGAAACTACAATAAGCCAACATAGTTTTTCAAAAGCTATGTTATGTAGCTTTTACGAAATTATGGTGGTTTATCGTGATTTTGACTAATCTACTATAGTGTGTGTTTGGTTCCGAGGTCATAAAAATTGATTTTGATAGAATTGATTTTGAATGAATTGATTCTGATCAAAAGTGAGTTGAGTGAAATTGATTTGTGTTTGGATACATTAATATGAAAGTGATTCTTATCAGTGTATGTTGTTTGGATAGTTTGAATCAAAATTAATTTTAAATGTATAATTACCAAAATGAGCGTCATTATAATTATAAGTATTTATAGATTTCATTTCAATTTTATATAATTACTCAAATTTAATTTGTATCATTAAATTTAATAATTTATAATTGTAATAAAATTAGTTATTTATAAAATTGTTTTGACAAAATTATTCATAGATTATTTAAATCATATATTATGGGTTGATATGATAAAAACATGAAAAACATGAATTTAAATTATTAAGAAACCCATAATATATAAATTGGTAGGCTTTTACCATGTACTACGTCAAAATAAATAAGACTGGAAAAAAACTATTGTAGCTCCTAAATAATGTGTTGTGTGTAAAGGTATAAAGGAAAGGATAAATATGTAAAAAGAGAGCATCCACTAACATAATAAATAAATTGTAATCAATTTCCACCACTGTTCGCAAAAGCTACTAATACCAGCTTCAATTGAAATTGCTTTTAGATGCCGGACTCAATTTTAAAAATGGCTACCCAAACACCAATTTTTTAGCAAACTCACTTTTAAGATATTTAAACTCACGTTTACAACTCCTTACCACGCAACCAAACGAGTACTATGATACTAAACATGCACATAATATATTAATGCATCATTTCCTTATTTTTCTAATTATAGCCATCGAATAGACTCTATAAAGAAGAGCATGATTTTTTTTTTTGTTGATAGTTTCAGATATGGAATGTAGCACCAATGGGGTTTAGTTTAGCGGAAGATGTTTAATTCATATAATATAACAAATTAAGGTTTGAATATCAACTAAAAAAAAGTATCTACATTTAATGTCATAACGTCTCGAATAAAATTAACTCAAATCAAGAAAACCCGTAAGTAAAGAGGGAAAAAAAGAGGAATGCAAAATCTTCGTGCATAACTTAAAATTTCAAAGGGGGCAACTGTAGTGTCAATCAAAAATATATATGATTAGTTTATTAAAATAATAATATATGGTTAAAATTTTAAACAATCTTTTTTGGTACAAAAATCACAGATAAATTTAACTGCAATTGATTATAAGTTGAAAAAATAATCCACACCTTAAAAAATTGTATTTATGGTTAATTTGATACATAATTCAATATGAAACATCATTGGAAAATAAAATGCAGGTTTAAATATTTTATTCTTTTAATTTTTTTATTTTTCTTATAACTTTTGAATTAATTTATTTGGACAAAACGATGTTTACCAAAATAACCTAATAACAATATAAACAAGACCGCTTATTTTTCTACCCTCTACACCTGATTCAAACTATTTCATTCAAATTATTATCAGGGCCGGCCCTAGCCATAAGCCAGAGGTGTGACGGCCTAGGGCCCTTGTCAGTAGGGGGTCCAATTTTATTTTTATTTTTATGGAGGGGTGTGTATATAAATAATTTGTTTATGGAGGTATATATAGCAAATTCACATAAAGGTCCCAAATATTGACATGATGAAGGGTTGGGCTGATGTTTATTAACGTTTTTGGCGCGATTTGCTATATATACCCTCGTGTAGCACAAAAATCATATATATATAAAAAAATCATATATATTTGTGTGTATCATATATTGATAATATATGTTTGTGTTATATTATATATTCTTAAAATATATTTTTGGAATGATTATATTTTATCTCACAATGATAAATTATTGAAGAGTTTCAATTGGAAAATCCAATAAATCATGGGCTTTACCCTTTTTTTAGAAAACAAATAATAGTACAATAAACCATTTATGAATTAGCATGTCCAAGTAAGTTTTTTTTTATTTTTTAAAGAAGCATGTCTAAGTAAGTTTGTAACTAGCGCTAAAAATGACACTAACATGTATGTCTTTTATACCCTAAAAAAACATGTCTGTCTTTTCTCTTTATTGTTAAAATGGTAAAATAAAAATTAAGTAAATGTTTTTTTGAAGAAAAAAATTATGCAAATGTTAAAATTAAAAGAAAATTTTTTACCACAAAATTAATATCCTTTTATATAAAAATATGGATATTTGAATATTTTCATTGTTAGATTAAACAAAATAGGCCACACTAAAAGTTTGCATTTCCTTTATACACACACATAACATGGAAGATAACGTCGACATAGAATATATATATAAAAAAAAAATTAACCTTTTTTTTTTAAAGGAAAATTAACCTTTTTTTATTTAAAGGAAAAATTAATGATCTTTAAAATAATAAAGGCACAAGATATTCCTTATTTTTAGTTCTTTCCTTACTTGTCGTAATAATTCTCATAAAGAAATAAAAAATCTTCTACTTTATATTTAATCAAAAATCATTATTTGTCGTAATAATTCCCTTAAAGAAATAAAGAATCTTCTACTGTAATATTTAATCTAAAAATAAAAACCAATGGAAATTCATGAATTGCATAAATCCCATAAAGAAATAAACAATCATCTACTGTAATATTTAATCCAAAAATACAAACCAATAGAAATTCAGGAATCGCATAAATTATGTCGCAAAGACAAAAGCGTTCGTGTATCATAAAAGCCCAAAGATTACAACCCTTTTCTTCCATAGCCCAAACGCGTTCCAATTCAATCTGAAGAAAAACCAGAGACTGAAAATTATATATACACACACACTCATCTAAACCAAGCCCTAAACCTAAACCAATTCTAAATTCCAAGAATCACTCTCTTCAGTCTTGATAGTTTCTACTGAATACGATGGATCCATCTTATTCACGTAACAACAAATTTCCCAGACCTTCATCATTGAGAAAACCTCACCTATACTTCCTCATCGCTTTTCTCTGCGCTGCCTTTTATCTCCTAGGCGCTTACCAACAACGTGCTTCTTTCACCTCCCTCACGAAAAAAGCCATCATAACATCACCATCATGCACCATCCAAGTCAATAAACCCACCCTCGATTTCCAATCTCATCATAACTCCACCGATACCATCGCACTTTCATCCGAAACCTTTGTCTTCCCTCGTTGTGGCGTGAATTTCACAGAATACACGCCATGCGAGGATCCGACGAGATCTTTGAGGTATAAGCGGAGTAGAATGATTTATAGGGAAAGACACTGTCCGGTGAAAGGTGAAGAGGATCTGAAGTGTAGGGTTCCTCCACCTCATGGTTACAAGACTCCTTTTCCTTGGCCGGCTAGTAGGGATGTTGCTTGGTATGCTAATGTCCCTCACCGTGAACTCACGGTTGAAAAAGCTGTCCAGAACTGGATCCGGTATGACGGTGATCGGTTCTTTTTTCCCGGCGGTGGAACCATGTTCCCTAATGGTGCTGATGCATATATCGATGATATAGGAAAGTTGATAAATCTCAAAGATGGTTCCATTAGGACTGCACTTGATACTGGCTGTGGGGTATACTCTCTAATTCTTGTTCTTTTTCTCGTTCTTGCTGTTATCTTTTGTTGCAAAAAATTTCTTGTTTTTTTTTTATTGTAAAAATATAGTAAATCGAAATGTTTGTGCATTTAATTAGGGATTCTGTCAAAAAAAGTTTAATTAGGGGATAATTTTGTCCTTTTCTTAATCTTCTTTAATTTTTATCGTCACATTGATATATTTTGTACACGTCTTTTTCTGTCTCCACGAGTGCAACAAATCTTTTTTTATTTATGGAAAAATCGGATTTATCGCACTTTTTATGAAAGATTTAAGACAATTACCGTGCATATGCTACGGGCCTTGTTTTAATTTTGATCAAAGTTTTCGCGTGCTTTTATTGTTCTTATTATGAGTAGTAACGTTTTTTATTTTTAAAGGTGCGTAACGTTTTTTAAATATCTTGTAAAAAAACGTTTTTTAAAATAGTTTTTTTTTTGTTACAAAGCAAAAAGAAGAAAAATAAAATTAAAAAAAAGGCAAAGAGAAAAGAAAAACTAAAGATATTTTTAGCTAAAAATATATATTTTTAAAATAATGAAGTGTCATATAGCTGCCAAAATTGGAAGTTGGACTTAGACGGCTTTTGTTTTCATCTGCGGTAGTGATCCAAATCCGTTTTAATCAAGGGGGTACTGTTTAAGGTGTTAATTGGAATTATTTAATATAAAAAATTTACATATTTTTTATTTTTCTCTTAAATATTGTTTCTCATTTGTTATGACATGCTGCTCTACCGTGCCTCAAAAAACATTATTTGATATAAAAAATTGTTGCCAAAGTGAATTAAAAAATATAAAATGATATATAAGAGCTAAAAAAATTGAAATACTTAGTATGTTGTATATGCATGCTACGTATATATATATGATATATACGGTAGTTAGTCACTATACTGTATCCTCATTGTATTTTGACAAACACATTAATTACTTGGTTAAGTCACTAGTGAATCTTTTGTTATTAAATTAGTGAATCATATATCCGTTGAATTAGAGTAGTATGTAGTTATAATAACACAATGTTGATATTTTGTGAAACTTTGGTGATTGATGTATATAATGCAATGCAGGTTGCTAGCTGGGGAGCATATCTTCAGTCACGTAACGTAATTACATTATCACTTGCACCAAGGGACACACATGAAGCACAAGTTCAGTTTGCTCTAGAACGAGGTGTTCCTGCATTGATTGGTGTCCTAGCTTCCAAGAGGTTACCTTTCCCTTCAAGAGCTTTTGACATATCCCACTGCTCTCGCTGCCTCATCCCATGGGCTGAATATGATGGCATTTTTCTAAATGAAGTCGATCGAGTTTTACACCCTGGTGGTTACTGGATTTTATCTGGACCACCAATTAATTGGAGCAAACACTATAAAGGGTGGCAAAGAACCAAAAAGGACTTGAATGAAGAGCAGACTAAAATTGAAAAAGTTGCTAAAAGTCTTTGCTGGAATAAGCTTATCGAGAAAGATGATATAGCAATCTGGCAAAAACCTATCAACCATTTGGATTGCAGATCTGCTCGTAAGCTCACCACAGACCGCCCTTTCTGCGGCCCACATGAAAATCCGGACAAGGCCTGGTTTGTGCCTCGTTCATTTCTCTTTCTAATGATAACAAACATTTAATCGAATACTATCAAGCACTTATTTTATTTTTAGGTTGTTTTATATTTATTTTTTACTGCCTTGATTTCAGGTATACTGATTTGAAAACATGTTTGATGCCTGTTCCTCAAGTGTCAAACAAAGAAGAAACTGCTGGTGGGGTATTGAAAAATTGGCCCCAGAGACTTCAGTCAGTTCCACCTAGGATTGGCATGGGTACAATTGAAGGGGTAACTTCTGAAAGTTATTCAAAAGATAACGAGCTCTGGAAGAAAAGGATTTTACATTACAAAAAAGTGAACAATCAGCTTGGAACCAAGAGATATCGTAACCTGTTGGATATGAATGCTAACTTGGGTGGATTTGCATCTGCTTTAGTTAAAAATCCTGTTTGGGTTATGAATGTGGTTCCTGTCCAAGCTAAGGTTGACACCCTTGGGGCAATATATGAAAGGGGACTAGTTGGAACATATCATGATTGGTTAGCACAATTAATAATATTCCATTTGTGCATTGTTTAATTTGATAAAGTTCTTTCTATATGTTTTTATCTCTAATGAATGGTTTAATTTTCTTTCTTAGGTGTGAAGCAATGTCTACTTATCCAAGAACATATGATTTAATTCATGCTGATTCACTATTCAGCCTTTACAATGGCAGGTAATACATTTGTTTACATGTCTTAAATGTGGACAAAGGTTATATGGTTTTGTTACCAATGTGCTCTTTGTGTATTTTAATAGATGTGAATTGGAAGACATTATGCTAGAAATGGATAGGATTCTGAGACCTGAAGGAGCAGTAATAATAAGAGATGATGTTGATGTGTTATTGAAAGTAAAGAACATTGCAAATGGATTGGAATGGGATAGTTCAATTGTTGACCATGAAGATGGACCACTTGAGAGAGAGAAGCTTCTATTTGCTGTGAAGAAGTATTGGGCTGCTCCTGCTTCTGCTCCTTCCCACAGGCGTCGCAAGACTAATTAAACAACTTAGATTTATTTTTTTGACCAGATAGTTAGTTTTTCTCTTTTACGCTTTATCATTTATTTTTCCTTTTTTCCAATTTATTGCTTGAAACAATTCACACATTTTGGGAGGGGGTATATGCAAACAATTTAATTTTGTATAGAATACAAGTTTGCTTGTTATTACTGGAGTATAAAACATCAATTAAGCCCAAAAAACATTTTAGTATGTTTGATGTTTTGATTAAAAAATTGATTTGTTTTTAACAAGATTATATTAATTGTTTTTAGCAAGATTATATTAAGAGTGATGTCTTTTGGTGGCTTAAGACTTAAGAGATGAATATTTAATCTCATATAAGACATAGAAAGAAGAAAATTTGCTTAAAAAAAGTAGTAGTTTATTTCATTAAAAAGACAAAATCATTTAACATTTATTTTTGGAGTTATTAAATCCATTTTGAATTCGATCCTGCCAATAGTGTCATGCTGGCTTCTGAATTTCAACACAAATGTTGTGAGCCGAAAAACTCTTGTTAGGTCACTCATGAAAAGAATCATAGCCTTCAATACAAAAATTAACTATAAATTGAGAGGATATTACTTAACATATTATATCACAACAAGAAAAGAATCATAATAGTTATTAGTTATACCTTTGAGTAAACAAATTTAATAACCAGAAAAATCATGGCAGGACCAGTATCAATGAGGTGTCAAGTTGCATTGGTTCTTCTATTGGTTGTGGCATTGGGGACCAAAATGGAAATGGGTGAGGCACAAACTACTTGTCCAACTCAGCTGTCCAATCTGAATGTTTGTGCACCATTTGTTGTTCCTGGTTCACCCAACACTAACCCAAGTCCTGATTGCTGCACTGCACTTCAATCAACCAACCGTGACTGTCTTTGTAACACACTCAGAATTGCTTCTCAACTTACTTCTCAGTGCAACCTCCCATCTTTTGGTTGCGGTAATTAATTAATAATCACATTTATACATATTCACATCTCTTTATAATTTCTTTATTATATCATTGTATATTGTTCTCCTAGCTTATTTTTTTTTTTATCACATTCAATATGATGTTTCTCTTTTCTAATTTACAGCTCTAAATTAGAGCATGCATGGTGAGACGATCCATGAAGAATAAAAGATTGAAAGAAGACACACCCGTTTGGCATGCGACTCTGTTTTGTGATGTTATTATCACAAGATGTAACCAGTTGACATGGATAATAATATTATGACATTTGCATTTGATGCGTGTTATATCTATATTTTTATACATTTAAGCTGAAATTTTTTGTTTTTTGGTTCCATAAACCAATAAAATCAGGTGCCTAAAGAAAAATTGATAATGTGCTGGTTTTCTAATTAACTTCATATATCTAATGAGAAGGTCATAATATTTATAAACTGGTCAAGATTATAGTAATTAGTAAGTATGCTAGCTAGGTAACTGAATCCTCTCCCAATAATCGAGTACTCGCAATATCAACTCATTTTTTTCTTCTTCCAATCTTAAATGGTATGTGTACTACTATTATTGTCCATCACTTAGCATTTATTTACTACTTAGCAAGATCCTAATTGACGAAAACCAAATATGAAATTACCTCTGTGATCTATTATAGGATACCACCACACAAGAAGCATTGACAGAGGGAATTGAACCATCACAGCTTTAAGCAACAATATGTTTTACCCATATTTGCATATGAATGTGTATGTATTTACGCATGTTTTAATGAATATTTGTTCAATCATTCATTCATTTTGCTGCAGTACCCTAGTCAAGTCGATGACACACTTGCACAAACATAAATGAGTGATAATTACATAGAAATAATATTTGGATGTTGTGACACCATTCAATTCCATTTTAACATATGATTATATTTACCATTAGCTAGATTAAATGTTACCATTGTGTATATATAGATCACTAGCATGTAGACAGACACTGACATGATAGTTCAAACAAGAACTAACATTTTGAGTTGTAATGCAAAAGAAAGCGATCAAATTTGGTGAAAGTAGATTGAGATTCAAAGTAACATTAGCAAGTTCTTAAGGCCTAAAGTTGGTATGCCAAAAGCTTATATTAGACCTCACATCACATCCTACCTAGCTCAACGTAAGCTATTTATTATTAGACTAGTGGGTCAAAGAGGACCGACTACATTTACTAATGACTAAATATTTAAATACTCGATAGTATATAAAGATAGTATGCAAAAAGAGTTAATACTTGAACAACCAAGATAATGATATCGTATTAGACCGTATAGCTTTTCCTCTTCTAATGATGTAAGCTATTTATTATTAGACTAGTGGGTCAAAGAGGACTGACTACATTCACTCATAACTAAATATTTAAATACTCGATAGTATATAAAGATAGTATGCAAAGAGAGCTAATATTTGAACAACCAAGATTGTGATACCGTATTAGACTATATAGTTTTTCCTCTTCTAATGATGTGTATGAAGGTTGATGTAGATAAAATATATGTATTGAAAAGCTATAAATTATATCCGATTGTATGAATATACGTTTCTACATTTTGGTTGTTTATGAATCATTTCTCATATATAAATTGTAGTATATCTATGCCATGAAGACATGTTTCACGATGCTTACATGTTTTGTTTTAAGGAAAGCCGGAAATCTTTACCTTCTCCTTTCATAGAAAACATGAACCTTTTTGCCTGGAAATCGGAGGGTTAACAAAAAAAAAGTTGGATCAATATTTGACCGACCAATAAAAAATCTTTGAGATGTATTTATGATACACCCTCTTGCAACAAATATAATTTCCATTATAAACCTGTAGACGGAAAAACCAACATTATCCCTTGATGAATTGAGGGTAATTTATCTTGATGATGAGTAGAATTCGATTGTGGAACGAATGAGATGGAAATCACATATTGAATGAATGGGATGTAGAATTTTGATGTTTTGGAATGAAAAATGTAACCAATTGTAAGAAAAAACTATCATTTTCTATTGGTTTTGATACTTCGGAATGTAAACAATTAGAATTTTAAAAAATAAAAATAAAAGACTTTTTTACGATGAAAAAACTCTATAATTTGCAATCAAGACTTTTATTTAATCTAAATAAATCTTATATTCAATTATAATAATATGAATTTTTTAACTGAGTATCAAAATATATTGATTAATCAAGACTTTTTTACAATTTCAAAAATATTTGATGGACTGTTTAATAAATAGTATTTTAATAGACTTTGTGAGAAATTTTAGTTAGTTTTTAATATTAAAAAGCCTTTCATCAAAACATAAGATTTAAATGAATTTCCATTTCTTGTGTTTCTTATCCTCTTTTTTTTTCAAGTAACCTAGTGGCTAGATTCACACATATTATCTGTGGAGAAGTGGGACCCATGTACAAATTATCCCTGGTAGTTACCAACTGAGCTACACTTACGAGAATGCGTGTCTTATCCATTACCTAATATATTTTCATAAAAAAAACATGATTTTACATTTTACTTTTTAAAAAAAATCAACATAAATTTTTTTGACTGAATTTTTATAGACAAGGATAAATTATAGACTATTAATATAGTAGAATTTTAGCTCACTGAGATTGATTAATTGATAGAGAAATGATATTTGTACAATTATTATGTGACAACTTTTGGACAACTTTCTCTCTCATAGACACATAACATTCTTATTCTCTCTCTTCATTTTTCTCTCTCCATTATTTTTGACCAATAAGAAGAGAGAAAAGCAAGGTTGTCACCAAAATTGTCATCAATTGGATGTACAAATATCACTACTCTAATTGATAAGATGTTGACACATTTACAAGGTCGTGAGCTTAACTTTCATTATTAATATAAGACTTTTCTGAAAAGTGATTTATAAGTTTACACTGCTATAACTTTTGTGACCCCAAAAACCCAAGGCCTCTCTAATAGAGAAGTCATATGTCTACACTCTTTAAACTTGAATGTTACTTAGGTGACATGACATAGTTTTTTTTAGTGACATTAGGTTAATTTAGATGAGAAAGAATGATGGATAAATGATTAAAATAAATTATTTAGATGAAAGAGAATAATTGATTAAGAGAAAAATAAGAACAATGTCACCAAAAGTTATGTCACTCAAGTGTTAACCTTAAAACTCGAGGTCATCTCATACTATCATGAAAGTGAAATCAACTCACCTAAATTTGCTTTCAATAAAAAATAAATAAATTATAACAGTAAAATTTTAATGAAAAAAATAACAAATAATTGTATTCTTTTTTATTGGGGAAAATAACAAATAATTTGTAATAAAAGTATAAAACAAACAGATCCTTAATTATTAATTTTTTTAGGTTTGCAGCAATTTGACCTAATAATTTCCCTCTAAAATGTTGCATTAGGTTAGCAGCAATTTAACTTAACAAATTTCATCTAAAATGCAGCACACCAATTTAACCTAACAAATTCCCTCTAAAATGCAGCAATCCCTAATATTTCTTCTCACTAATGAGTTTTTCTTTCCTATCATGTTGTGTCATCGTTTATATATATCTATTGTTTCTGTACTTTTTTTTACAAGTTGTTGTACACTTATTTAATACGTTTACAAGAATAATTTGTTGGACCACGTTGTATTGACATATCAAACGCCACTGGTGATTCATAAAGGAAAAAACTTGAGTAAACGGTGATACCCAGAGTTGTTTTTCCATTTAATGTCTTGTAGGTCCTATTCATTCAACCAGCCCCCCAGCTTCATCTAGACCACGACAAATGAATAATCATAAGGTTAAACCTTCCTTATTTGGCGATCATACCCAAAAAATTACACCTCGATTTATTCATATGTGAAATCCCACGTAGCACATCGTGGATGCATTGGGAGGATGGTAATTTCTTTAGAGTTGCGAGGCTACGACACAACTTTTAATTACACCTAATGTTTTAAAACAGAAACACAAATTTTGATTAACAAGGTTTCTGCTCAGGAACAATCAACACTCTAAGCTTACAAGAGAAGACGACGTCACATCTTCACTCAAAACTTTAAAATATTTGGTATACAGGTCGTCTCATTTATATATCCAGTATTTTGAATATTGGCAAAGAAGTATATACAAAGGGACATATGGAGTAATTAAGTAAAATTTGATGTGTCACAAAGCATACAATTATTTATTTAATGGAAAAAATCGTACATTCATTTGTGAAATAAAAACATAGTGTCATGCTATTTAATAGATTCCAGGTATTTTAATAGATTATAGGAAGCAACATAATGGCTTGATTGATAAAATAGAGAAAATAAACATTAGTATCTTAAAATTAAACACATATTTATTTCTTTTTGATTTTTTAGATAGGTAAATGTTAGTTATTAGTATTAGTATGTTATGTTAGTAGTAAAAGTTGGAACTCAACTCTAGACTTTTCAAGCTCCTTTGAATATCACAGTTCAACTAATTTAGTTATTGCTTGGAGATAATGATAAGGACATCATCTCACTCATCAATAGCATTTGTATTTCAATTATCGAATTTGACCTATGTGAAGTTGCATGACTCCATCTACCTAATCCCTTGCATTAATAATATTTTGAAATGATCATTAAAATTGTAAAGTGTGAGTAAGATTTGTTTCTCCCTATTGATATCCGTAGGACTGCACCAATATCAAATTGTGAAAAAGACAAATTTTATTAACTATTTATAATTTCTACATATCATTTTAATAGTGACATTTTTTCATCTTAACCATTTAATTTTGAAGAGAAAGAAACTTTGATAATATGAATTTGAACCAAAAATTAAATAAAATCTAATTGATAATAAGACAAAGTTAAATAGTGTTTGCTTAAACCATATGTCTATTCATCGAAGTGTTCCAATAGAAATGGTGATGACTCGTTTTCATATATAGTTGTCAAGATTTTGGAAGAAGCCCCTTAAATTTGCGCGTGGGGTTGAAACTTGGACTATAAAAAAAACATAGTTTCCATGACCAATTCTAGTCTCCGACACTCTACAATCCAAGTGTTCCCACTTCTTCTTCACTTTAACTAAATTCATTTTCAATTCCTCACCAAATCATTTAACCTTCCTTCAAAAGACAAAGAAAAAACCAATGACTTGAAACATGGGTTTTCTCCGGCGACTCTTTGGCGCCAAAAAACCGATCCCTCCCTCCGACGGGTCGGGTAAAAAATCTGATAAAGATAACAACAAGAGAAGATGGAGCTTCGGAAAACAAAGCAGTAAAAGAAAGTCACTTCCACCACCAACACCCTCCGCCTTCAACCAATTTGATTCCTCCACTTCCTTAGAACGCAACAAACATGCAATCGCCGTTGCTGCGGCAACAGCAGCAGTCGCGGAGGCAGCTCTAGCTGCTGCACATGCCGCGGCTGAGGTGGTCAGACTTACAAGCAGCGGCGTGGCGGGAAGTAGTAACAAAGCGCGTGGTGGTCAGTTACGGTTGCCGGAGGAGACTGCCGCCGTTAAAATACAGTCAGCTTTTCGTGGTTATTTGGTGAGTAAAAATTGTTAAATTCTTTCTACATTTTTGTTTTCTTTTCGCAATTCTCAAGTTGAAATCCAATTTTTCCTATTTCATGAAACATGCATTGGTCAAATTATGTCAACCAATAAAAAGGTCAAAATACTTTTCAACAGTAGTTTTTTTTTTTTAAAGAATGAAATACATTATTTATTTATTATTGTAGCTGGTGAAAGCGAACTGTTCCGTGGACATCGGTGTTGTGTTGGTCCCTTCCACACAGTACATCTCATCAAATCTAGCTTCCTTCCTTAATTAACTCTATCCTATTTCTAATTTTTTATTTGTTTATTCTATATGCACTATTTTTTTTTTTAACAATTATACACTACTGTTAACCCCTCAAAAAGAAATATACACACTACTGTTAATGTAAACTATATGCTCCAGTCGATTTTTATAAGAGATTTTTTCTTTTTCATATTTATTAAATAACGGATGTATTTGAACTATATTATAATTAAGATACACCAATTATTCAATAAATTTTAATAAATAACTTAAAATGAAATCATCGTATATTCATTGGACCGGGTTTAAAAAATATATTTTAAAAAGATACACCAAGTTTAAAAAAATGAAAACATATGTATTCAAGTTATATATATTTTAATTAATTTTTTTAGTTAAAAAAAGAGTTTAATTAAAATATATGTAATTTTAGGTAGGGACAATGAAATTACAATTTGCCAAAAAAAATTATTATTTTTATTTTTACAGAGAAGTATGAGTATTTTTTAGAATACGAAAACGAATACAAAAGTAACCTGCATAGATGGCTAGATGCTACCTTCATTCCTAGTTAGAATAACATTGTGGAAAATGTTTCTTTTCTCTGTTGTATGGAATTGTGTACTGATGCTGAGTGCTGACAATTCAAACCTAAGAATTTTCTTTTTATTTCCCACTCCTAAGTTTTTGGAATTTTTCTTATCAAATTAGTCTTCATAATTTTCCACCAAACACATTATAATCAAGCTAGTTATTTTTTTTTAGAAAATAAAAATTCATTATGAAGAAAAAAAGCCTTTGAGATGGTCTTTTTTCTATGGATCGGAAACTTTAGGGAGCAATTTAGTAAAAAAAATAAATCAGGGAATGAGTGGAGACTGCATTTTTTTTCTTCAGAAAATTAAGAGTGCATTATCTTGCCATTTATTATTTTGAGTTATTTCTGATTTTCTTTCCTATACATTCTACTCTCTAATGTATCTTGCACACTTGGGGTTTACATTACCCTGTAATTTTCATCTGAAAATGTTGCATTTTATAGAGATTGTTACTTTGTATAATGGGATCTTCTGCAACTATAGTATAGTGTTGCAGCTGTAGGGACCTTTTGATTTAAAGAGAGAAACAACTCTATGGATTTCTCTTTCTAAATCTAACAATCCCTGTTGTTGCAACACTATACTGCATAGGGCCAAAACAGTATCCAGCTAGTCACCAATATTTAAGATTAATTTTTATGATTCATCAGTTTCTTAACAAAGAAGAATGTATACGTTTTAATAAAATAATTAATGGAATAGGAGTAGCAATAAATACATAGGAGTGGCAATAGAGACTCCCATGGCTAAGGTGGAGAAATATGGCCAACTTGTTTGAGATGTGGGGGAATGAAAAAAAAATCAGGTGGGTGACAATATTCAACTTTAGAAAAGAGCAATTTTATTATAATAATTTGAGTGCGTGGGAATTCAAATGAAGAAAAAAAATTTAGACATTGTGTAATTAGAACAAGAGAGCCCCATATATTTGGATAGATGTGAGGTGAATTTTATAGTATGAGAGCAAATCAAGTATCAACAAATTTGACCATAAATGAATTAGCAAATAATAATATATTATTTTATATTTTATTCATAAAAGGAAATGCGGTAGTCTTGTGAGGGAGATCCACCCCTAGACAAAGAGTTATGATAGTTACCTTTGTATGAGGCAAACTAAAATGGCCCTTTGTGGACCTTTGCCAACCCATCATCAACCACGTTTGAAGTAATGGCCCCAAGTACTAGCAGGTAGGGTTGCTATTAGTGAATGTAATGTCACAATGTAATAGGAGAGTGAAGAGCAAGTTGGTAACCACTTACTTTTGTTTTTGGCTGCGTATGGGGTATTCTTTGTGATCAAGTCTTTTTCTTTGCTTTGCCAATTCAAAAGGTAAAAAACATTCCTTTGTGGGAAAAATGTACTTTTCAATGCACTTCTACTAAAACAGTTATAGTTGTAAGTTTATGACATTAACGTGAAAGAAGTAAATATGGTTAAGGTCACTAATTAACACACTATAATACTAGAGAGAGGGAGAGAGGTTGCAATCAGTTAACAAATTAAATTAACTTTTTCTAACTATCTTTTGATTTTCAGCTTGTTATGCAAGGCAAGGGAAGGTGGCAAGTGTAGCACGCTTTCCTTGCTTGTCATTTCTCAAATTAATTGTTTCATTTTATTATGTAGATGATCTTACTAACTTCAATTAGTAGCAAACCTTCTATCCCCTTGTTTTATTTCTTCTTTATTAAGTTTTCTAAATGATGCCTCATGGTACTAATTGTTCTTTATCATTAAAAAACCGGTTGGTTCTATTTGATTGTTACTCTTGGCCTTTTATTCATTTTTGTTTTGTTTTGGATTAGTATGGATTATTATTTCATATTAGCTCTAATACCATGTTGAATTTTAGTACACCCCAAATTGAATTAGTCTTCCAAGTTTTGGGTAACATTACTTTCTTCCATTTTTACCCTTTTTTAAAACTATTTTATCTATAATTTTGTCCATTTTTACTCAAAGAGTAAGAAGGAGAAAGAAAAACAAGAGACTAATGACAGCCTACAAATAGACTAGTTAGTCTCTACACTATTTACTTTACATAAGTGCTTATGTGTAAATTATTTCTATAACAAAAGATAAAATAAACTCAAAACTATTTCAAGATAAGTTATAAGCTATTTTGATAAGCTATCCTGAAGAACTTACGAAAATAAGATAAAATAAAATCAACTTATAGACATATGTCATAAGCTCTTCAATAAGTCTCACAAATGCTTATACTAGTAGATAAGCTCAACTTAGTCATTGCAATTTATTTTGATAAACAACATATTTTGATGATATATGAATTTTGGAAGGCAAGGAGAGCGTTGAGAGCACTTAAAGCATTGGTGAAGTTGCAAGCACTGGTTCGAGGCCACATTGTGAGAAAGAAAACTGCAGATATGCTCAGGCGTATGCAAACATTGGTGCGACTACAGACAAAGGCACGTGCAAGTCGTGTGCACTTGTCATCAGATAATCTGCATTCTTTCAAGTCTTCACTTTCTCATTACCCTGTAAGTAGCAAATTCTATTTTTTTTCTCTCTCCCCAATGAGTTATTGATACCACTAATATGTGCAATTTGGTATCTGCTGCAAAATGCTTTTCAAATTTGTCACAGACATAATTGTGCAAAAACATAGCTTGTTCAATAGCAATTTCCAAACTAAGACTATGTTATGTATATGCTGTTTTAGCTTGGATTATGGTTAACATTTAAATTGAATTATTAGTATTTAACATTACTCAAAAAAGAAATTGTTCTTTGACTGGCTTAAAAATAATGATTGGTGATCATTAACCTCTCCTTTTGTGTTGTAAATTTATCTACTTAATTGTAGGTCCCTGAAGAATATGAGCAACCACATCATGTCTATAGTACAAAATTCGGTGGATCTTCCATCCTCAAGGTACAGTACTATTCTTCCCAATTAATTACTTCAAATTGTGATGCAAACATCTTGAAATTTTTCTAGTAATTCTTATCACTTTGATGGTGAATAATTATTTGAAGAATAAACAGTGGTTAGAAAGATTTTTACACTTGAATTAAGAAATTTAATTGTTTTCCTAATGCATGCATAACTTATCGAATAATATTAACTATTCTTATTACTCTTGCTTTTGTCTAGAGATTGACTTAACCTATGTTTGTGTTTGTGGCTAAACTTGCAGAGATGCAGTTCCAATACAAATTTTAGGAAGATTGAGTCAGAGAAACCACGGTTTGGCTCCAATTGGTTAGACCATTGGATGCAAGAGAACTCTGTTAGCCAAACCAAAAACGCATCATCGAAGAATAAACACCCTGATGAACATAAAAGTGATAAGATTCTCGAAGTAGATACTTGGAAGCCACGGTTGAATAAAAATGAGAATATTGTGAATTCTATGTCAAATGAGTCTCCATCAAAACATTCAACAAAAGCTCAAAATCGAAGTCTCTCATTGAAGTTTCACAAAGCAAAAGAAGAAGTAGCAGCATCGCGCACTGCTGATAATAGTCCACAAACATTTTCTGCTTCTTCAAGAAATGGAAGTGGTGTAAGAAGAAATACCCCCTTTACACCTACAAGAAGTGAGTGTTCATGGAGTTTCTTAGGTGGTTACTCTGGTTACCCTAATTACATGGCAAACACCGAATCTTCTAAAGCTAAGGTTAGATCACAAAGTGCACCAAGACAAAGACATGAGTTTGAGGAATACAGTTCTACTAGAAGGCCTTTTCAGGGTCTTTGGGATGTGGGGTCTACTAATTCAGACAATGATTCTGATTCAAGGAGCAACAAAGTCTCACCTGCTTTGAGTCGTTTTAATAGAATTGGAAGTAGCAATTTAAGGTGACACATTGCTTGTCTTATGCTTATGTATGAAGACATTTTAATTACCACTTTTTCCACATAATAGAAAAAAGAGACATTTGCTTTTTTTTTTGTTTTTTGTGTGGCAGCTTTTTAAAATGTAATTACTAGTAGTAACATTTTGACCTGTACTTTTGTAGTGTATTCTCTATTGTTCATACACGATCAAAAGTTACTTTGTTGACTTGATGTTACAAGTATGATGATTTGTAAATCATGAATTGGTTTGACTATTTTGCTTAGTACTAATGTGCATGGTTTGAATTGTGAATTGTGAATTGTGACTCACATTGAATTATCTATCTAGCTCCTTCATACCAACGGATAAGGTTACCCCAAAAGTAGTTTTTCTTCAAAGTGACCAACAGAGTTGTGCGTACTTATGTTAATTTGATTTAAAGTAATCAAAAAAATCAAATAAAAATATTATTGCTTTTCACTTTAATTATATGCAAATATATCTCATGCTTGTATGCTTGATAGCTATAGTTGGATAATAATTAGAATTAAATATTCAGGATTGTTTAAGATAGCTAAGTCATAGTTATGATTAGTGAGAAGTTGGTTATGTTAGACTATTAGTTAGTTATATTTGATAATCAATATATAGTTTATTCTACAATCATTGTATCAACTTCTTCATTCTATTAATTCTGAAATCATTCTTTCTCTAAATTTGTTTTTCTTTTTGTTGAGTTCAACCATGTTTCTCAACATGGTATATGGTATCCACTCCACCTTGAAGACGACCGGTAGCATTTCAACTTTTTTTTCTTTATATTTTCTTGAGAAAACTCATTTTCTTCTGAAACAATTTTTTTTCAGTTTTGATTTTTCATCTTTGATCGTTCTTTGAGATGCAGAAGAACTTGTTTGAACCATCTCCTCCATCTTGATCTAAAAATTTATCTTCCTCTTGAATCTTGATCTAAAGGCTTGACACATTGTTACCAGGTTCATTGGAAATTAGAAGTGGAAGCCAAAGTCAATTGTAGTTGAACTGGTTTGTGTGTGTTTAAATTTTTAATTAACTAGTGTCAAGAATCATGGGATCATAGTTCTATTGATCATACTCATAGGAGAGAAAAAGAGCATGGGAATAGTCATGAGATAAAAGCTCATAATAAATCATATTGATCGTTAATGTGTACACATTAGTCCTCAGTCCTAACTAGACTAATAGAGTAACTAACACTATTACTCTATTTGGAGATGTCCAAGAGTCATTTTTTGTGACTCAACATTTCGTACTAAATAGTACCCTGTCATGTTGTCGCATATATTATTGATGTCCAAGAATCATTTTCACTGACAAAAACATCTCCATTCTGTAGTACTATTTTATTTTTATTTTTTTAACAGAAACCCTTATGTTCAGTTCATCTATCAATGTCATAGCTATTTTGAGAAGACCTGTTTTGAAATAGACTATTCAATTTGTTTAGTTACCATTGGCCATGATAATATTTATCCACTGTAAATTCACGGAAACTAGATCTTATCTTATAGTATTTCTTTATAGATGAACCCTTTCGGTGGTCCATTAATTTAATCAGAAATGGATATAAAACAAAAGGACAAAATAATAGTTCACATAAATAAAGGTGAAACATGACACCATTACTCACCAGTACCACTTCCTTTCACTTTCACTTTCACTTTCCCTTGTGTTGTTCTCTTCTTGAAATTACGTAATTAACTATGTAGGATTAAGAAACTGGTTGTGAGAAAAATGTTGAAATGGTAGTTGCTCTCTCTCATCATGTTTTGGCCCACAAAACAATCCCACTGAAAAACCTCACTTCTCTTTTTGTGTATACCATTGTATCAAATGAGTGACAATTTAAAATGCACTTTTCTTTTACTGCTTTTATAAAGTGTGATGGCTTTCATTATGCCAAAATGATTTTCTTTTTATCAATCATCATATAGAATCTGAAAAAAGAAGTTTATTTGAATCACTTTGAATTCAACCGTTAAACTAATAATAGTTCAACAGCAACAAAAAATGAGTAAAAAGTAAAACAGTTTGCATGTGATGTGGGAACTGGTAATATTTGGATTGATTTCACCTGGACATACCGTACCATGAGAAGATCAGGACCAGACCAAAGTATATGGCAGATGGTGAATCATAAAATAGTACTAAGATTCATTATTGAAGATGTGCCATATCCATGACACTAGGTCCATTTTTTGAAAGCATCATCACAAATAGTTTAATTTAATTAATTGATTGAAACACAGGAGAATTATAGGATCGGACTCAGAGAGAGACCTTAGTTGACAGATCAAACAACCACCAAACATCAATATATTACAGTAATATACTGTGGGGCATAGCTGATAAATGGATTTGGACTTAGTGAAATACTACTATTTTTATTTTTATGAATCAAGTATATGGTTCCACATTGAATTGAATGTAAAGTAATTTATGTTTGAAAACATTTACGTAAAAGTGATTTGAATAATAACGTTTAGACTCAAAAGATACCAATTTTTATGCTCCAAAGCATGGAAATAAATATAGGCCAAGTACAATTCAATAATTTCATTTTGTTTGATGCTCAATGGCAAGAACTTTTATGAAACTAAAATGTATTGTATCCAACTTTTTATTATTTCCATGAGTGAATATTAAAATCTCCTCTCTATAATAACTGCAAACAATAGTGACAAGCAAATATTGTGACTATAAAAACTGGACTAATTAATAGCAATCAAACTTACTTATGTTTCTTAATCATAAACTAAACAGTTTGAATTGGGAATAATTGTGAAGCCTAAAGAGATACCACATAAACCTGGCAAAGTACCTATAGCTGTAGCATTTTGGCTATAATTTTGAATGAGACTCATTACGCATCTACAAACAGATTGTTTATTACCACCACCGGAATTAGCAATTATACTCAAACCGGACATGGCATCACAACAAGGGGACCCTGGACTAGGGTCTGGAGTGCCATAGTTGATGAAGACTGAGCATGGAGAAAAGAGTTGAGAAACTGTGGGGCATTCTATGTATGCAAACACAAATGGGGGTGAGGATAGCAACATCAAAATCCCAATTATTCTTAATACCTTGTAGCTTCTTATTGTAGAAAGTTCCATCACAATATGTTTATTCTAACGAAACCCTTTTTCTTCTATTTCCTTTTTTTTATTTGTCTAAATTGTATCTCATTAATTAATATATAAGAGGAAAATACTTGGTTGGTGTGCAATGTAGAGCTTGTGGTTTTACATTTACATACATCATACATGAATTTTTTATGAACTTTGAGGCATGCATGACACACCTATTTTAGAAGATAATGCAGGATATGCAATATGAGTTCTTTCGATTAACAGCATGTATTATTATTTATTCATTTACTTGCGAAAGTATGTCACCAAGGTTTCGTGGTGTAGTTGGTTATCACGTCAGTCTAACACACTGAAGGTCTCCGGTTCGAACCCGGGCGAAGCCATTTCTGCAGAATTTTTTCCCTAATTACACATTTGCATCACTTGCTTTTGGTACCTCCTACTTACACCCTTGAACACAGTATTTGAATTGTGATCATTTTTTTTAATAAAATGTGATCGTGTTTTTTTTTACAAAATCATATGTTCTAAGTTTGTAAAATGTGTGAAAAATTAATGTAGAGTTTAAAGAACAAGCAGTGGTTCTGGTGAGGTGTAGACATTCTAACCTGTTGCTTACCTACCTAATTTATTTTTGTTCTAAAATACATCATCTTATATATTGGATTCAAAGACATGTCTTACGGATAAATTTTCCTACTTTTCGGTTCTTGTAAGACACCGAAGCTTGGACGTGTATTTTCAATTCAATATATGCTTGTAAGACATTGGATGCTAGGAATGTTTTTACACTTCATATTCTAAGCTAAATAAATAGATGACTTATCCCTCCCTTATATTACTTAAAATAACATGATCAGTATAAAGAAAAATTGTGCGTAATCACTTGGCTACAAATTCATAATGGGACAGTAAGACAGGTAGAGTCGGAATATAAGATGGAAAATAAATTCATACATATGTTTATGCTTTCTATATAGAGAAATACTAAATGTCTCGAAATGAAATTATAGAAAAATTCGCACATTTGATTTTTGCTATTGGTATGACTAACACATACTTTAATAAACACACATGAATAGAGTGAACGTGAAATGTAGTAACTTGGATTTAAATCCAAATTATACATAAAATGTCCTCGCAATCAAACCACTAAACTGTAATGTAGACAACATTATAAGTTATAGCTATTTAAGCATGATTTTTTTTTTGTTTCAAGACTAATATAACTTTCAAAATAACATAAATCAGATAACCTATAAAAATAAATTGAGCTTATTAAAAGACTTTAAATAGTATCATATAGAGTATATCTGCAAAGTTTAGGAGTATTATGATATATTTTGATATAGCACCAATGTCCAAGACATTCTTTATAGGAACTAAAAATGATTTAATAGAGTAAAAATAGGAAATGCTTCTTATAGCGAAACATTTTCTCCCTTATGCATCACGACGGAGTTGTATTGTGCAACTGCATCTTTAGTGGACCCTCCTATTTTTTATCCAACAGCCCATGTTGTCTGCCAAAGGAGATTGAGCGTGCAACAACTTCGTGAAATTGCTCGCTATACGTTTTTCGCTTGAAATAGAACTACTAAAAAAAATATATGTATAAGTTGAGAGCAGCAAATTGGAAGGAAAACGACAAAAATCAAACGGATCGTGATATATAGCATAACTGTTCTAAGTAGACTTCAATGAAACAAACGAAAAAGACGTCAATGAAATTTCGATTTCTAAGAGCTAGGGCTATACATAGAAGAAAAGAAATTCCAGGTGAAAACCATAAGCCCTCTTAGTTTAAGTGTCACTGTTGCATTCCCATCTGGAACTTGGCACACATGTTAGGTAGTGACACCAATGACAGTGATCATATCCATTCTCACCCCTGAACACCATCACTAATCCAAATGATAACCTGTCATTAAATTAAATTAATCAATTTCAGTGCTTATCATCAGTTTTTAGATTAACTTAGACAAGTGCATCACTTCATGACATCCTACAAAGTACAAACGTAAAAACAATGTAAAGAGAAATAGTAAATGCAGTTCAAAGGGAAAGGGGACATAAAAAGAAAGAATCTTACCCAGCAGTCAAGAGAATTAGAGACACAATCCCTAGAACAAATTGGTAAGCATTGTATTTTGACTTCGGGCGAACACCATCAGGAAGACGTCGCTGCTCTAGCCAACCATATTGAGGACGCGGAAGCAAAATGAAACCAAGTAAAAATCCTGCCACAAGTCCTCCAATGTGAGCAAGGTTATCAACACGCGGCAAAAGGCCAATAGCGAGGTTGATGGCAATCATAACAAGAAGGGTGAGCAAAGCCATCACCTACGTAAACACGGAAAAAATTAGAATTAGATATAACAGTTCTACTTTGATATGTTTCTCAAATTAAAGAAGAAACCAAAAGATAGTAGAAACTAGAAAGGCATAAATTAGAGTAAGGGGTCAAATTGATTAGCTACACTCACTTTGTTGGAATATATGGTCCAATTTGTAAGAAGTTCTGATATCATTGCTCCAAGGAGTCCAAAAAGAGCACTGGAAGCCCCAACAGAGATGCTATTTCTGATAAAAATTGAAGAAAGTACACTCCCACCAAATCCAGACAATAGGTATATCAATCCAATCCTCACTGCATGCCATTAATTTGACAAATAAAAATGTTAGGTCATGGCCATTTACTAGAACAACTAAATCATGTTCTCTAAAAGGGATCATGAGATAAGAACTATAGTTATTGCAATTAATTAAATCAAAAGTTTATTGTTTTTCCTTATTGTGTGTGACATATACTAAATGTTAATGAATGGAGATATCATTGCAGCAGAGGGAAACAGCTTACCAAACCCAAATTGTTGCTCGAGGCGAATGCCGATCAAGACCAGGCATAACATGTTTGATAGCAAGTGAATAATTCCAGCATGTAACCAAATGCAAGTGAAAAGTCTCCATTCCTGATGCTGGTGCACAACATTAACCCATCTAAGAGCTCCCATCTTGATTAATCTTAAAAATACACCAAACACTTCAAATCAATATATTTTTCAAAAACATAATAGGCTATTAGTTAATTAAACGGTTACATGCAAAGAAATGCAAGTTTCCCCTTCACTCATGCAGTACAAGAAGAGAATGACAAAGTCATAAATAACACAAATTGCAATAGAAATGCTGAAATCAAAGCATGTCATTCAATTCAATCTAATATAAACTCAGACCAACAAATCAATTTTTGATAATATTTGCTCGGCTATTTAGAAGCGCATAAACCCTTAATTTTGGCGGGTTTTGATAAACTATCAAATGATTTTATATTTACGTAAAGATTTATATCGATGATTTATATGACATAAACTTATAATCCAACGGACAAATTTGGAAAATATGAATCGACTAAAACAATATTGAACAGCGTAACATTTGTGTAATATTGCATAAGGTTCAGGATAATATACACTAAGCATGAAAGGAAGGATCAAACAAGTTTGATCATCAATAATAGCATTAACAAATTCAACTTCAAACCCCAAAAAACCAAAACTAATTAATAAAAACACAAGCAAATAATAAAATAACAGAAAATAAATAAAAATCAGTGATTTGAATCTCTTACGTTGAGGAAGAAGGACCAAGCAATGGATTCTCCTTGAAAGGCTGGAAAGAGAACCTGTGAAGAAACCTAGCAACACAACGATGATGAGGATGTTTATGAAAACCGAAACTGTTGTTAGGACAATTGTTAATGCCCATGGCCACAATGAAAACAACAACATTAACAAACACAAAAGCAGGTACAAGCCATGAGCATGACTCCCTATGATTCTCAGCATCATAAACATAGGAATGATTGTTTTTTGTCCTACCACTTTCAACATCTCTCCTAGAATTCATTTTTTTGTTGTCCATAACTCTCTATCAAAGTATGAAATTTTGTTGTAAAACGGTGCATATAGAGAATGAAAGGGTGGAGGAGTGGGTGATAAATACCTAGTAGTGGGGTGCTTAAGGCAATTCCACTAATTGTGTAACTAATAACTGCTGAAACTTGGACACCAATGATTTTGCATGTGATTAAGGGGTTTTAACTTAACTGGAATGTTCAGTTTTGTACTCTTGAGAAGGAAGTGGAGTGGATGGGTTTAATCGTATTTAAGGATACACTAACTATTAAGCTATGATTGTGATCGTGAAAAGGGAAAAATAACAAAATAAGGAAATGAGTGTGAATAAATTCAAGATTGACGTGGTTGTTCACATTTATTGTATTTTTAGTAGGATAATTTATTACATGTTAATGACTGAAAACCCTTGTCAAATCTTTTTTTTAATAGACCTATCAAAATTCAATTATGAAACCGTGTTAAGAGAACTAATACATAAAAGCATTCAAAATGAAGCTTCTTTGTAAACATCACTTTTTTATAGGTGTATTTTTTTAATGTTAATATTTAATAAACATTGAACTCTCCAACCCAACATCTAAAAAAATTACACTAATAATTTTAGAGAATGATATTTGAACAACTGTTTTTAAACAAATATTTTGACAACTCTCTCTCATACTTTCGTTGTATTTTTATTTTCTTTCTTCCTTTTTCTCTCGCTATTGTTATCGTCCAATAGAGAAGGAGGAAAATGGTTATCACTAAAAGTTATTTAAAATTAATTGTCAGGATATCATTCCTCATAATTTTATATCATTACATTCTATTCTAATAAAAAAAATTATTTATATTAATATACTACTTATCATGTGGTCTCCTGAAAATATGGATAGAAATAGAGAGAGAACACTCTTCCCTATTCCCTAGTCAACATTCTGAAAGATGTTTATTTTGGTGTTTGTGGATGCTTTAAGTCACCGGCCTTAAAAAGCAAAACTATTATCTTAGATTAAAATGTGTGTATAAATTTGTACAAAAAAAAAATGTGTGTATAAATTCAATATTCAACTATATTATATTTGTTCTATATTTGAGCATAGATATTGAGTCAAAAAACTTTGTTTGATTTGAAAAGGATGTATCACATAATTTCTGCTACAAAAAAGTAGGTAGGAATTATATAGCAGTATGATAATATTATTAGAAAATTGTTTGAAAACTTGTTTAGAAAATTTCCTATCACTTAAGACCCGGATTTAGAATTACTTTCAATTTTCATAAATACTGTACTTTTTTTTAAGAAATAAATATTGTACTTTTGCTGCTAAAAAATAGAGAATTAATATAATAATTCATAAATTATACAAATTAGAATTAATTGTGTATTTTTTGTCCTCTTATAATAAATTAATAATTTATAATCTTTTTGTTAAATCGTTCTTTATAATCTCTCAAGTATCACACTTGTTTCAATTTTAATCTCAATTCAGATTATTGTCGGCTAAATGTGGTGATTCCCCCCGGTGGATTTATTGCCACCATTTTTGGAGCCAAAATTCTTTGTTTTTTTTTTTTTTTGGGGGGGGGGGGGGTTAAAAAATT
>Ga0228711_1001004_pt1 | contig 39425 bp, 27 predicted proteins | sample MedpolnodulmetaG_2_FD_177996 | JGI IMG/M metagenome (GOLD analysis project Ga0228711, IMG submission 177996) | Root nodule microbial communities from Medicago polymorpha collected in Santa Monica, California, United States - brown nodules | ecosystem: Host-associated > Plants > Roots > Nodule...
ATTTGCAAAACGTCATGTTGACTAACAGAAGAATTTGACGGAGGGGATAAATTGATTAACGTTGTGCAATTTCAGGGGGGTAATTGAAGTTTTGTTAATTTCAGGGGATAATTGACGAAACTTACAATTTCGAGGGGGTAATTGTCTATTTACTCATTTTTTTTTCAATACTTGATGTATACCTCTACCGCATCAGAAATAAATGGAACACAAAAATGGGTAGGGAAATTGAGTTAAAGAAAAAGACAAAGAAAGAGGAGAGAAATAGGTTTTTTTTTTTTGAAACCACATATATTCAAAGGCCAAGCACCAAGAGTGCATAAATTGGCAAGCTGTTACAACAAATAAAGATGCCCAGCCTACTGTAACAAAGCAAGCAGCGGCTAAGGGCACAACAGAAAATATAAGCACAACAACAGGGAAGGTGCAAAAAAGCCAAACCCCAAAAAATGAAAATGTACATAATCCCTCCCAAATTGCCGAACCAACAATACATAACCTGCTACAACAGCAAAAGGAGCAGAATAGAAAACTCCCCTAGCAGATCCAAAAAAGACAGCGGCGTTTGTCTCCTACTTAGGCACTTTCTAGGATTCCAAGTCCACTCATAGAAGAGGAAAGAAGCTATCTTTAACCTACTCAGTGTCCAAACCCAAGAAACTGTTTTGATTTCGTCGACAATCTCCTCCACTTCCTTCCTTTGATTCGTGAAAATCCTTGCGTTTCTTTCCTCCCAAATCAACCAAAGTGTTGCGTGCCAAATCAACCAAAACCCCTTCTTAAGTCTCTTCGAGTTTGCTTTACCATTCCAACATTCATATTGAACAAATAAATTATATGAAGTAATAAAGTTAGACTCAAGCCAATTCAAGATTTCACGCCAAATTAAAGAGGAAACATTACAATGTAAGAATAGGTGGGTAGAAGTCTCCGGCCGCCTCCCACACAAAACACAAAGAAGGGATGCATTCGGATCTAAGATGTGGCGAAGCGCAAGATTGTCTCTCGTCGGAATACGATCAAGGAGTAAGGACCACGAGAACGCCACTATCTTTGATGGAGCCGGACTCTTCCAAATTAAAGAAAAAAAACCCCTTTTCTAAGTCCCCAACACCGTCATCCACAAGCAATATATTTTGTAATATGACATAGGCGGATTTTACCGAAAACAAACCATCCTCATCCGGCATCCACATCTACTTATCCACCTCGCCATTGAATGTAACGTCCTCTAAGAGAGCCATCAAATTAGCAATAAGGTTGACCTCCCACAAAAACGGTTGCCTCCTCCAAGTTATATTCCAATGTCGCCCCCCACCTTGAAGCACAACCACGTCCCTCACCCTAGCTTCCTTACAATTTAAAGAGAGTAAAGCCTAGGGATCAAGTTGTAGAAAGGCACTTCCCCCATCCACCTATCCTTCCAAAAACTAGTTAGCATTCCATTACCTATCTTCCTTCTCACCCTATTTGTGAACCAATAACCTCCAAAACCCTCCTCCAAAGACATTAAATTCCTCCACCAAAGTGCGGTGAATCTAGGCCACCTAACTCTCTCGCCCGATGCCAACCCTCTAACATGATCACCATATTTATCTACCAACACCCTTTTCCAAAGAGGTTGCTCCTCTTGGAGTAAGCGCCATTTCCACTTAGCCAAAAGGCTCAAATTCACAAACTTTACATCCCTAACCCCTAGGCCTCCATTACTTCTTGGTTGACAAACCTTCCTCCACTTTACCCAACAAACTTTCCGACCTCCACGAACTCCTCCCCAAAGAAACTCTCTTTGGATTCGGGTGACCATCTTAAGCACCTTTGTCGGAATCTTCAAGAAGGATAAGTAGAAGATAGGAATAGCATTTAAAACGGAATTAAGAACAATTCTACCTCCTAAACTCACATACTTGTTTTCCCAAGAGTTAAGCCTTTTCTTCAATTGGTCCAACGTTGGCTCCCAAGTTGACAACTTCCTGGAATTAGCACCAACCGGCAATCCTAAATATTTGAAAGGAATGGCTCCCTCTCTACAATGTAAAAAATTACACGCCGCCTCCATAAAGTCTTTTTGCACATTAACTCCAATAAGTGAACTTTTATGGAAATTAACTTTCAACCCCAACGCCATTTCAAAACCTCTAAGGACGGCTTTCAACAACCAAAGATTATCAACCGTTGGTTCACCAATACATAAAGTGTCATCGGCATATTGCAAATGAGAAACCACCATTCCACCTCTCTTCACCTCAAACCCTTTAAACAAATTACGATTAACCGCATTTGTCATCAACCCACTAAAACCTTCCGCCACCAAAAGGAACAAAAGCGGCGCTAACGGATCACCTTGCTTGAGGCCTCTTTGCACACTTATCTCTTTGGTCGGGCTCCCATTTACTAGGATTGACATATTACCTCCAAACACACAAGCCTTTATCCACCTCACCCATTTTGCCTCTATACCCACCCTTCTCATCATATATTCAAGAAAACCCCAATTTACCGAATCATAAGTCTTCTCGAAATCCACCTTTATAATCAAACATTCCTGATTCGCCCTTTTCGCCAAGTCCACCACCTCATTCACAATTAAAACACCATCCACCAAATGCCTCCCCTTTAAAAAAGCCGATTGAGAAACCGAGATAATAGAATTCATCACCTTAGAGAGTCTCTTTGCTAACACTTTTGCAAGAAGCTTATACAAACTTCCCAAAAGAGAGATTGGACGATATTGGTTGAGAGACATCAGAGCATTAACTTTTGGAATAAGAGTAACAAAAAAGGAGACAAAGCTCTTAGGAATCACCTCGTTTGCATGAAATTGATCAAACAAAATCCGAATCTCATGTTTCAAAAGATACCAAAACTCTTTGAAGAACGCAAAATTAAAGCCATCGGGACCCAGGCTTTTATTACCATCACTAGTTTTGATCACTTCCAATTTCCAACAAAGAAAAAGGAGCAATAAGCTCCATATTATCTTCCTCGGATAACATCGCAAAATCCACTCCATCCAAGGTAGGCCTCTCCCAATATGACTTCGCCACGTGATTTCTAAAGTAATCTACCACCGCTTGCCTTACATCCGTTGGTGATTCCACCCAAACACCATCGACATTGATAGCCTTTAGAGAATTCCGGATTGCCCTTGCTTTCACACATCTATGAAAATACGTAAAGTTTGCATCCCCCTCTTTTAGCCACTTAGATTTGGATCTTTGGAAAATACTAGCATCCTTACTTCTAAGAAGCCTCCACATAGCTTCAAACTTCTTCTTCCTCACCTCCACATCTTCCGAACTCAACAATCCAATCTCTCCATGAACATCTAGCTCCGCAATCTCCACAATGAGTTTATCCACTTTAGTATTTACATCCCCATATTCTATCTTGTTCCACACTCTAATTTCCTCTTTGAGGGCTTTTAATTTATTCTTCAAAATTACCCCCATCCACCCTTCTCCCCTATAACTTCTCCACACCTCCTCAACCAATTTCTTGAAGTTTCGATTTTCCAACCAATAATTATTAAAACGAAAAAGGTTTAGGCCCCCAATCAAGATCACCACTTTTGAGGAGCAATGGGCAATGGTCCGAAATAGTTCTAGAAAGAACCCATAACGAAGTACTTCCCCAACAACTACTCCACCCTTCCGATACAAAGAGCTCTATCAATTCGACTCATCACTCTACCATTAGAATGATACCAAGTAAAATTCCTACCAAGGGGATTTAAATCAAGTAGCTTCACATCCGACAAAAAAGAATTGAATCCCTGAAGACATCTCTTCATAAACCCCTCTTCTTTCTCTCGAAGAAGTAACCGCATTAAAATCACCTATAACACACCACACACCATCGCCAAAAGTATTTTTCACCAACACAAGATTGTCCCAAAGCCTATTCTTTGCCGGAAGGTCACACTTTGAGAAAACATTCACTACGAAGCATCTCGGTTTATGAACTCCCCACTCCAAACAAACACAAACAAAGCCTTCTCCCGTTAACGAGAAAAGAATAGAAGAGTTAGACTTCCTCCACGAGGAAAGAATTCCCCCGCTATTGCAAACGGAAGGGAGGAAAGCCCAATTGCAACCATCTCCACCCCAAATATTATAGCACAAAGAATTTGAAATCGCCTCTAGTTTAGTCTCTTGAATTGCCAAAAAATCTACATTGTGATTTTTCACCAAATCCTTTAACATACTTTTCTTCACACGCTCCCCTAATCCACGCACATTAAAAAGGCTATTGGTTAAATATTCGAAAAGGATTAAGGACATTTTTGTCAATTAGAAGTGTAACAAAAATATCATGGAGCATAACTAAGGATATTTTAATATTGAGAAATGATGTTTGGACATCTAAAACTACATCACAAATGGTGTTTGAATTTTTATTTTCAAATAACCCAAATGTTTAATATAAAAAATTTGATAAAAAAACTATTTAATGTAAATAATATACATCAATTAAATAATTTTTTTTTTGAAGAAATCAATTAAATGATTTTTGTTAACCTCAATAGAAAATATCTTAAATAATCAAAGATTGGGAATGAAAGCAGTTACGTGGAAAATTTTCAACTATGTATTTGGTGTTCATTTGTCTTCACCTATGCGGTAAGTCGATTATGTCCTCCATTGTTTTCATTTTTGGTAAAAAAGTTTAAACAGTTGGACTCCCAATTAGTATTACATGTCATCCGTATTTGAATCCAATGAATCAATTTCTTACGAATTAAATCAAATTTCATTTATGTTTTTTAGTATATAAATTCACCAAAGATCACGATCTTATTTTTTTTCTTAAATTTATACGCAGAAAAAAAAAATCATGATTTTATCCATTTTTTTTTATAGTAAACGAAATAATTTTTGAAAACTAACATACAAAAATAGTTGAATCGAAGCTCAAATTCCGACATAACGTCTAATTTAACAATTTCGATATTTTTTATGATTGAAAATGAAATAAGATCTGTGGACATGATCTTATCATTTAGTCAGGTCAATTATGAAAATAACAATTCGTCATCATACGTACATGTCTTTGTAGCAACCAAAAAAATCCCACTTTGGTTTCGTGCGTACCTAGAATTATGATTTATTTAGTAGTAACAACAAAATCCAGCAAAAATTGTGTTTTTTGTTGTATTGCGCGTGTACCGTTGCAAGTGGTATGGTAACACTAACACACAACACAACCATGGTTGTTACAACAACGAGAATCTCTTGTTCATTATTACACTGCACACACACACTTCCTCAGCACCACAGAGACACTATCATTGCTACTACTACTACTACTGTACCATTCCACAGTAGAAGAAGAAAAGGGTCATTGCGTGTATCAATGGCGGCGGTGAAAGAAGTGATGGTGGTAATGGAAGAAGAAGAGAAGAAGAAACTTCAGTTGGGTATTGCTGAGTTTTACGATGAGTCTTCTGGTATATGGGAGAATATTTGGGGTGATCATATGCATCATGGTTTTTATGATCCTGATTCTACTGTTTCTGTTTCTGATCATCGTGCTGCTCAGATCCGTATGATTGAAAAATCTTTGACTTTTGCTTCTCTCTCTGGTATTCTTTTTCACTGTTCACTTTGTACTATTATCTTATCTTATCACTTTCTAATGCATTAATGTATATATTATTGTTTGGTTTTGAATTTGACTATGTTAAAATCAAATTCACTGCAATTGGACTCAAGTGGTTAATGACTTTCATGGATAATGGATAGTTCAGATAAACCTTAGTTTTATTAGTGGAACAATTCTTGACTAGACTTTCCTTGCTTTCCAACCGAACTCTGGATTAGCAGAACCCATAACCCAAGGGTTAACACAAAAAAGGAGAACATAATTTGATTGAATTATTTGAGCTTATACAAAAATAATTTAACTTTATTTTATTCTTTTGTTATAGAAAAAGCTTATAAGTGTTTATAATGATAGGTGTTTTACGCTATAAGTTGCAAATTAAGATGTATATCCAAACAGGGCCTTAGACGAAAAAATAAGGATTTTCAATCATTAGTTTATCATCTTCGGGGAACAAACAAAACCTATGAATTAAATTGTTAGGTTTGGTAGTTGAATGTGTGAGTTGTTGTTACTATAGTCGTCAAATGTATCAAAATTACGATAAACATATATAAACGTGTATTTTGTTAGTGAGTTTTGCCTTGTATGTTTCTTTCTTTGGTTAGTTTGGTTATCAGACATGTCTTTCATTGATCGATTTGGTCCATGAAATTACTAACATAAGACACACTTAGAGATGTTTTTGTAATTTCGAAATATTAATGGACTATATAGACAACAACTCACGCATTTAAAGACCAAAATGATTGTTTACGCAAAGCTATGAAGCAGAGACACCAACATTATACATGACACTTAACACTCAGAGTTAAATATGTTTATTGGAGTAAATTGTCATTTTGATCATTGAATGTGTGAGTCGCTATCATTAGTCTCTGAATGTATCAAAATTACAAAATGTGTATAAATATGTTTTTTGCTGGTCAATTTGGTCCTCGTATGTGTCTTTTGTTGGTTAGTTAGTCAATTTGGTCTATGGAATTACTAACCAAAGGCACACTCGAAGACACACTTAGAGATGTTTTTATAATTTCAATACATTTAGAGACTATAGTGACATTTCCTCGCCCATTTAGGGACTAAAATGATTGCTTATTCAAAGCTATGAAGCAGAGACATGGACATTAGACACGACATTGACACGAAGACAATGATAATACATTGAAAAAATGGAGGTGATTGAATATAACCACATAGGTTGATGTCGTGTAACACCAACTACATCTTCAATTTGAAGTCTTGGTGCTACATAGAAAAAAGATTTTAGTTACTGTAAATAACTCAAAAACCACTTCTCAATTGGAGAATACTAAGCTACTATGTCTGTGTAATTTCAGATGTTATTAACAGCAGTAATTATTATCTCTTTTCCATTTTTTTCTGGTAAATTTTATCCTGGTTGGACTGGCTAGTACTGACTACCTGCTGTTATTGATGCATGAATGCTCAGAGGATCCATCAAAATGGCCAAAGAGGGTAGTTGATGTTGGGTGTGGCATAGGGGGCAGTTCAAGGTACCTGGCCAAGAAATTTGGGGCAAGCTGTGTAGGCATCACTCTCAGCCCTGTTCAAGCTGAAAGAGCTAATTCTCTAGCCGCTGCTCAAGGAATAGCTGATAAGGTCTTTCTTTCTGTGCATTTTCTCCTTTATCATCTACTTTTACACATTTTACCACTTGATGCTCAATGTGTTCAACTATGTTGTGTAATTATTATAATGAATCTCACCAAGGGTTTTATTTAAGAACTTGTATAGAATAGAATCTACTCATATGTGGCCTATGTAGCACCGGACACTTCTGATTAAAAACATGTATCATATTTGACATGTGTCTGACAGCAACGTGATACTTGCACATGTGATTATATTCAATCACTTTCATTATTTAAAATTATTATTGGTCTATGTATCAATGTCAGTATCGTGTTTGGTGTCTGTGTCTTTATGTCAGTGCTTCATCACGTGGCTGATTTAATATTTACCTTTACTGTTTATGCAATGCAATTGTAGGTTTCCTTTCAAGTTGCTGACGCTCTAGAACAACCATTCCCTGACGGCCAGTTTGATCTAGTGTGGTCAATGGAGAGTGGAGAGCATATGCCTAACAAACCAAAGGTCCCAATTTCTCTTGCTGTCTCACTTGCATACTTCCCTCCACTTTATTTGATATTTTCTGTTCTTTATGCTAGTAAAGTTGTAATCAATCTCATTTCAGTTTCCCGTTTCATACAAAAACTGTTTCAGTTTGTTGGAGAGTTAGCTCGGGTAGCAGCACCGGGTGGCACCATAATAATAGTAACATGGTGTCATAGGGATCTTCGCCCGGATGAAGAATCCCTACAACAATGGGAGAAGGATCTCTTGAAGAAGATATGTGATTCATTTTATCTTCCAGAGTGGTGCTCAACTGCTGATTACGTCAAATTACTTGAAACCATGTCCCTTCAGGTAGTTAATTGATATACCTAATTGTAAAATTTTCATTCTCTGCTATGAGTTGAGAAATGTTAAAGAGTTTATTTGAGTCTACGTGAACAGTGAACACTTATATTAGTATTTGGATACACTTGTTATTAACTATTAGTTTTTTAAACAATTTCTTATATTAGTTGAAAATAGCTTTTTATATCTCAATTTTTCACAAGATCTTGTAAGCTTATAAGACTGCATTACATGTAAACGACTGTAAACTTATTGATATGGAAAAACTTTAGGAAGTTAGAAGCTAATTCAAATGAGATAGTTGCATATAATAATTTATTGAATAAGCACTTAAAACAATCACTATGTGCTATCAAGTTAGGTTGTCTGGTTGTATTGACATGTTTGGTTGCTATCTATCTAGGACATCAAATCAGCAGATTGGTCTCCCTTTGTTGCTCCATTTTGGCCAGCTGTGATACGTTCAGCGTTAACATGGAAGGGTTTCACCTCAATCTTGCGGAGTGGTAAGCTCAACATTTTATATTGCATTTACAAACAGCCCCTTTGTTTAAAATCATAAATCTTATTAAATACTCTCCACCCTCTATTGAGTGTCACATTAGCATAAGAAAAACGTCTCAAAATAAGTGCTGCTTTACAATTTTTTTCCCTAAACGACATATGTCGCTATTGTTAGTATTTTGTTGAGGGTGGAGATCGAACCCTCAACCTCCTTATCACTCCTCTCCTAAACTCCCCCACCCAATCACCAAGCCAACCTTATATTATATCTCCGTGTTGTGTTACGTGTTTGATATAACAACATTAATTATTTTCAGTTCTGATCCAACATTAATGTTATATACTCCAGTATGTATTTAGGATAACGGCCAACAGTTAATGGTTTATATGAATACTTTTGTAAAATTGTTACACTCTTTCATTTATGTATACCTTTTCTGAGTATGTGTGAAATAATCTAACTAAAGTGACGCTTGATATGTGACCGAGGGAGTACAAAAATTGATAATGATCTTGTTGGATGAAACGACTTAATTAGAATTATGTCATTTTTGTTATTGTGTGCAGGACTAAAAACTATAAAAGGAGCTTTAGCTATGCCATTGATGATAGAAGGATTCAGGAAGGGTGTGATTAAGTTTGCCATTATCACATGTCGGAAGCCTGAAAACGTGGAGGGTCAATGATCTTATGTGATGAAACAGATTTCCTACATGTCATTTATTTTGATAGTTCACACAAAACAAATAAGAAATAAAGAATTCGTGATATTGAAGGAAAGATGTAAGCTAGGTCTTCTGTGTAGCCTCCAATCCAAATTTCAGTTCAATTTTCCTTTGTTCAATATTGCTTTTGCTTTTTTTTTTTTGTATCTATTGCTTTTGTTTTTTTAATCATGTTTCCGGTGCGAATTATTAATTGACTTAGCCTAATCTCCACTCGAGAACTTGATTGTTGCCACCTTTAATAGGACCTCCCCTTCTAACACATTTTTTCCATCCATATAAGAATGTCAGTAAACTTATTTTACTATCAAGGTCATACATTAAAGAGTTTTTCTTTTTGGTTCCATAAGTTGTTTTGAATATACATGTCCTAGTCATATAACTAGTCTGTACACATTGTGACCTAGACAGTAAAACAAGTTTTACTGAGATTCTTATATGGGAATTTGAAGACCATTTTTTGATTGCATAGACATCTAATCTAACTATATAAATGGTCACTTTACCACTGATATCAATTGTACCACATTGGAGGGAAACTCTAATGTGTGTTGTGTCCATGTTTTTTATGAATACAGAAGTACAGTTTTAGTAATATTTTTTGTAGCACTGGAGGAGTATGATTTGGCGGCCATTGAGCAATAACATGTTCTTAGCCATTGTGGATGGATTGTAAAGTAAATTAAGAACAAAGTGAGTGTTTGGTTACGAAGTATAACCTCAAGTTAACCGCACATCTGATGAGTTTCGGTCGCGAAAACAAACACGCTAAAAATTGAGTTTGGTGAAAAGATGAAATAGTTTTGAAATTCTTTGGCACTTCTAGGTCCATAAGAAATAGTTAAGAATCTAACTTGTGTTATAGCATTGGAAATGCCTTTACAATTTATTTTGTGTTTCAATGGCGGTATTTGTCACCTTCCGAAAGTCGAGAACACACAATCATTTTCGTCCTCATAAATGAGACTTAATCAGTGTTAATCGAGAAAAATAAGAGAATATGAATATGCATGTTCACAACTCAAATCATATTGTTTTTTCTTGAATTGATATTGATTAGGCCGCAGTCTCGATCATACGAACAAAGAGTATTGTGAGTTTCCACTCCCAAAAAACACCGTCAATCATCATTAGAATTTGCATTATTTTGTTGGTACCAATCAACCATAGATGACTATCAAAGTAATCAACCGTAAAACCCACACGTGACATGACATTGGTAGTAGTTGTCCGTGATTCATAATCTTACGTCCCAAGACCAACATCATCGTGAACTTAAGAAACTAGAAATTGGATAGTTTTTCGGACACGAGATGTGAACACAACTTTCAAATTTTCCAAACACAATAAATTTTGTTTTGTTTTGATTCTTTTCTTTCAAGAATTTAGTTTTGATTCTTAAATGAGTGTAAAGAGCATTGTTGATTGCATAAACATCTAAAAAAAGTAAACGGTCACTTTACCAAAGATATATTTTCAAGTGAGGCTTAGATGCTTTGTCAACATGTTCTATGCCCTTTATTATCCAGATTCCACAGATGAAGTTCATTAGACTCTTCTTTTCTATTGCATTAAGATGAAAATGTGAAACCTTAAAGAGCCAAAAAAGCAAAACCAATTTATTAAACAAATAAGCCTGCATTAGCCTAATGACTTTTGTTTATGTAAGTTAGCTTCTACTTGAAGTGAAAACACACACACGAGGAACAAGAAAAGAAGAACAAAAAAAAGATCAAAATAAACGGCCATTACTTTTCCATATTTTCCTCCACAAATCTAGTGTTAAGAATACTTGTCTTGTGAATGGGGTTTGAGGAGCATTGACTTTGTAATAAAAGAAGACAAAGATTCCATAACGAGGAGCCAAAAGTGGTTGCTTCTTACTTTTGCTTGGGAAGGGTCAGCTGCAACACTAGTCACATTGCAAAACCCAACACTTTACCTTTGACAATTTAACATCGTGATTCCACTTTCTCTTTCTTTTATGCAACATCAAATTATTAATTTAATGTGACACTAGTTTTTTTGTTTCTGTGCTTTTTCATTTTTTCAACCCGAATCCAAAGCTCCTATAGATTAGATTGTCTTCTAACAAGAGTCAACTACTTATGTCTTACTAGTACATATTGGCATATAGTAGTGGATTTTATTTATCCAACTTCTTATTGTAAAATTCATGTAAAAGTTTATATTCATTTTAGTTATGATAATTTAAATATAAGGAATCACACTCATTTTCATATTTGTCAAAACCAAAAAGACATGTTTTTAAAATATATTTTCTATTTCACTTTTAATATAAGTTGTCACTTTTTTCCAATCTACTATTTTATTTTTGCAAACATTATATGTGAAAATAGTGAAATTTCATTTTAACGCTTACAGTGCTAATTTATAGAATAAGATAAAATGAAAACAAAGTAGATATTTGGTAATTAAAAATTAAAAAACCATTGTACCAAAATAATAATAATTAAAAAACCATTTTCAAACTAAATTATCATTTTTGTCTTATATTTATTTTCATAATATTTTGACGCAATTTTCATATTTTTGTCTTATATATAACGGGGGTACCAAATTTTGATGTCATTTGTTATTTTATGATAAGTTGACCCATTTGTTATGTAGTACCAAATAATAATGTTATAAAATACCGTCCAAAATAAAATTAATGAAAAAATTGACATAAGAAAATCCGTTGACACAGAGATATAGATATATGATCCGAATCTATCCAATGTAACACTAACATTAGGCCACTCGTGTGTGTTGCTTTGTTTGTGCGTGTGTTTGTGTCTTTGTGAGTACTGTCAAAGTGTCTACAATCCATTGTTGTTCAACAAATATTATTTTTTATATAAAAGTGATACCTACGAACCTTCCTCCCTCTCTCTTTGTGTTGTGGACAAATTCACTTTTCCTTTTTCACTTTTTTTGGATTTCATTTTAAACACCTAATCCATACCCCCATTTTCATTCATTCATTCATTCTCTCTTCTGTCTCTTGGGTGTTTTACACTCTCACCTTGCACTTGCAGCTTCTGAAACACCTTTACTTCCTTCAGGTACTTTTTTGTTCTTACTTTCATTCATCATCTTATTCTTGTTCTTGTATTATATCATCATTATTGTAAACCCTTTTGAATATCTGTTTTTTTAGTTAGTGTTTTTAGTATTATTTAGAATTTTTACATTTTTTTATTTTAACTGGTCATTGTTTGAGGGTTTTTAGTAAAAGGGGTGAAATTTTGTTTACTGTTTGTAATTGAGGTGTCAGGGTTAATCTTTGCTTGTGAACTTTGATGAATAGCTTCTTAAGCTAAGTGGGTTTTTTAAAAGTTATATAAAGTCTTGACCTTTAATTTGTTTTGTTATCAAAATGAATCAAGCTTTGCAATTTTTATGCAAAAATTAAAAGGGGTTGGAGAATGAATGGGAAAGTTTTGAACTTTTTCATGATATGTTAATGTGTTCATATGAAAGTTATTATTCTTATCAATTGGTTCTGAAAAATTGATTTTTTTTGTTGTTGGTACTAACATCTTAGTTCTTTTGTTTCTGCAGTTGTTTGCTCTAAATTTGTGGTCAATGGAACATAGATTGAAAAGAAAGTCTCCGGAGAATGGATTCAATAGTTTTTCACTGGATGACCTGAATGAAGATGTTTTTGAAAAGGTACTTTCGTGGTTACCGACTTCCAGTTTCTTTCGCCTTACTTCGGTGTGCAAAAGATGGAAATCAGCTGCTGATTCTGCGAGTTTCAAGCTCGCTTGCTCACACATCCCCACAAGGGATCCTTGGTTTTTCATGGTTGCTCCTGTTCCCAACCAGTCTGTCATCTTTGACTCCGCTGAAAACAGTTGGAAAAGACTCAATCATCCGAATCTTCTGCTCGAAGATTCCAACAAAAGTTGCATTCCTGTTGCAGCTTCTAATGGCCTGGTTTGTTACCGAACATCGTTGGGAAACTTCATTGTGTCCAATCCTGTGACCGGATCTTCTAGTGAACTTCCTCCATTGAATTTTGCCTCAGAAAATCAATCTCTAAATGCTGTTGTTATGAGTTCTACATCTTTCAATGGCCAAATATCCTACAAGATTGTATTAGTCTTCGGTGAACTTCCCAGTCTTTCATTTAAAGTCTATAACTCAAGCTCTGCTTGTTGGGAAGACGAGAATGCTCTTGGGAGGAAGGTCGATGATAGTTCAGCTGATTGTGATTCAACCGATGACAATGTTGTGTACTTTCTGAGCAAGGCTGGAAATGTGGTGGCAAGTAGCATGCAGAGAAGTCCAACCAAGCAATATTCGTCGGTCATTACTAACAAAGATGGTCAAGAGATAGTCTATTTTTTGAGTTCATCTGGGACCGTTGTAGCTTGCAATTTGACCTGCAAGTGTTTCTTTGAGTACCCTAGGTTGTTGCCAGTTTTCTGCGAGTACTCTATCGATATTGTGGAGTGTAACGGTGAGATGTTAGTTGTTTTGTTATCGGAATTCTTGGAAACCACAAGTCTTAGGGTGTGGAGATTCGATGAGGCTAACCGATGCTGGCAACAGATTGCAGCGATGCCTGCAGCAATGTCTCATGAATGGTACGGAAAGAAGCCGGATATCAATTGTGTTGGTGCCGGTTCTCGGATTTTTATATGCTTGAACTCTCCTGAGCTATGTACTTATGTTCTTTGTGATTTGGTAACCAACAACTGGGTTGAATTGCCAAAATGTTGCATTAATGGAGAAGTCATGGAGTTTATGTCGGCATTTTCTTTCGAGCCGAGGATAGAAGCTTCTGTTTGACAGTGAAATGCCCTAGCTGAATATCTTGGTTTTGGTTATGAACCATTTTTTATGTTCCGTTGTTAGCTTGAATTTTATTTTGATTTGTGCTTAATTTTTTTCTCTTCATGCAACATAGCTAGATATGGAAGCTAACCAAATGATTTGATTGTTGACAGATTATATTGTAATTTTCTTAATTGATTGTCAGATGTAACATTGTTCTCATTTAGTGATATTATCAATGAATGATCTTGTTCATGATTCTTTTTCATAGTTTGATCTTGTCTCATGTTAATGCTTGTAAAATATTATTACCTATAATCTTTGTATGGGGTGTAATCTATTTGCTATGAGATTTTGGCATAAGGAAGAAAAACTTGAAAAGTTTTGATAGACTGCTTCATATAACAGTTCCGTTGATTAACTTTATAAGTAAACACTCATTTTAGTTCTCCACAAATAGAGGAGACATCAATATGGCTTTCCTGGAAGAAAATTGACATTAGTTTATGGTTTTATATATTGAAAGATGATACAACAAAATTACCTTTTTGTTTTGTAGTGGACTGTGAGAATACCAACCATGAACTTTTTAACTGATGAAGTAAACTCATGTCATTTATGATTGATTGTTTAAATTTCTTTGAAGGATAAAAGTGACACTAATTTGTTGAGTCTTCTGTGTAGATTTTCAAGCTAACTAAGATGTGATCTTACCTTCTTTTTTGCAATAGAAACTATTCCTAATTTTTTATTGATGCTATTTTGTGTAACCACTCACCATTGTAACACTGATATGTAAGTTTTTTTTCTTCTTTCTAATAATCTTTTTTAATGTTTATTACAAGTGAAATGGAAGCTAAAAGTAACAATGAAAAACCTATTTTGTTAAATGTAATTATATTTACAAAAATTGAAATCAAAATACCCATTGATATATATTAAAATTCAAATTATTCAAAAAAAAATTTGACACTAGTAAATAACTTTATTTCATCATTGTGAGCTTAACTTAATTGATAAGGACAATGCATAATATATACAAGATTCGGAGTTCAAAAAAAAAAATCACTTTATTTCATAATATGAAAACTAAAACAGTCCTTCATGAAACTATATCGCAACTTTTTTCTTTGAAGTGTACCACGTCATAGTTTTCTTATCGTAAATACAAATTTTCTAAAATACCAAAATAACATTTTATCCATTACATCATAGAAGATAAATAAATTGCGCAATACCTTAAAAGATTAAACTTGTGTTTTGTTCTTCAGCATTTGCTTTTTAATAATAGATCAAAAGCATTATGGGAGAAATCAAACATTCATCATCAATGACGTGGCAAAAGATGATTGGATAACTTACTCAAAGAACGGTAGGAACGTTTGTAGACTATCATTCCCTTCAGTTTCCCCTTGCCGAAGAAAATAAATTCCCAAACCAAATATATAAAAAATTCACAAAATCATAGAGAAAAAGGGTTTCTCAATTTCCAAAATCTGAGTGAAAAATCATTACAATTTCAATTCGAATTTGAGTTTCGTAACCACAAAGAAGAGAAAAAAAAAATGGAATCAGAGAATTTGGTTAAACAAGAATTAGAGGAATTACAGAAACAATTAGGTAAGAAGCAGAAATTCGAAGACGCTGTTTCATCTCTCAAATCTCTGCTCCAAACCACGTATCCATCAGCTTCCACCTCTCTTCGAAAATCGGTATACTCCTTTGATTTCAATTCTTCATTAATATTCAACAAAATTGTGATGTAATTGTATATAATTAGTTGCTGGTGTGTATTTATCAATTTAATTTCTGGGTTTTGTTTATTTTTCTGTGTTTGTTTGGGTTTGGTAAAAAAGAACTGATTTTTAATTTGTTTGGATTGATTTATAGTTTATACTGTTATGTTATGTATGCAATATAGTTGGATGTTATATGAGGAGTTGGGGGAGAATTGAGTAGCTGGGATGGCGCGAAATGTTGACGGTTTTGAGAGCTGACACATACACCAGACACTTTGATACTTAGACACCAGTAATAATTTAAGAAAATGATAGCAATTGAATGTAACTATATGTGTATGACTTGTTGATAAAAGAAAAGTTATTACCATGTCATGTCGGGGTCAGACTCTCACACGCAATGGTGGACCTTCATAGGACAGGTGGAGGTGCCCAAAGTTTTTTATATATTAGAGCAGTGCAGGGATCCTCTAAAGTGAGTAGAGTGTAAAGTGAGAAAATCAAGGGTTGTTATTGTAACATACTCATGATTTGTTACGATGTACCTACAATATCTACCTTTAATTTGTTAATTAACAGTTGATAGTGCTCACTTTACACTCTAATATTTCTATATAAAACAGAGGTGATATACTGCTCACCAACATCAATTTGGTATCAATTTCGCTATATTGTTATATGTGTATTTATGCCCCCCTCATAAATTCATGCCAAGCTCCGCCATTGCTGACATGTGTCGACTACTGGACACCCTTTCAATCCAAAGTGACGGTGCTACATGGGCAGTAATTTACTGGTTATCTCTGCCCTGTCGATAAGTCTTGGGATTGAGGTTTCCTCCCTTGGCTCTCATTTTCAACATATTACGGAAATTAAACAATATGCTATTGATATATGTATGTATGCATTTATCTGTGTGTGTGTGTGTGTTTATGTTGTTAATGTTAATGATGAGGTCAACTGGTTAGAACGGCACTGTCAGGAATGTTTTTAGTTTCATTCCTGCTAATGATCTTTCATTGTTAGGTCATTCATAAGTGCTCTTGTTACGGGTACTTTGAATAGGTTAATGTTGTTATTGTTTGATGGATAATTAAAGGCCAATAAATTGACTGTGGTGTTATTGGTGGTGGCAGTTTTATTCTGTTATATGCCGAGTTGCGACAGTGTTGAAGACGAGATATACAGCACCCGGTTTCTGGAGTGCTGGCCTGGGCCTTTTTGAGCAGGCTATATTGTTTGTTTCTGAACCTTCTGAAAAGGAGCACTTGAAGGCTTGCATTGCTCTGGCCAGGGAACATTTGCATTTAGAAGACAACCCTTCACAAACTTCACAACCTGCAGTGAATCGTGAAAATAGAGGTGATTTTCTTTTTGAAGGTTTTTTTTTTCTTTTTTTCTTGATGTTTAATTTGTATCTTTTTTCATGTTAGTGAGTTGTGGGCTATGGATGTTTTTAGATAGTTTACTTTAACTTTCGCGTGTTTATCGCGTTGTGTTGATTCAGGATATCTTTTTGAGGGGCACCTTACGGTAGATCAAGAGCCACCACAACCTGAATGGATGGTGCAGGCAAACCTCTTGAATGAAGCTGTTCGACTATTTGAAGCTCAACCCTCTCAGGGTTTAGCAACAAATGACACCACGCCAGATGATGTTGCTAGTGTGCTTGAAATGCTTAGAAATAGATTGGAAGAAGTTGTGCCCCTGGTATTTATCCGAAAACTTTTCATGTATTTTTGGTCACCCCCTATTTGCTTTCATTCTTTCTATTAAATATCAACCTGGGTTTGAATTTCTCTAGATTCAGTTTCTGTAACTTCAAGAAAGAAGTTCGTGTCTTAAGCATTGTTTGAAACATTAACAAACCAGCTATCTTAGGTTCAATTGAGAACTTCAACAAATTATGTACGCTCAACTTAGAACTTGAGCATACATAGTTGACTTCGGAATAGCATTTCTTGAGATTCTATTAAACAAACGAAGCTACTTTAGATTGTTCCAATAGGATAATTTTTCACAACTTCATGAATCAACGCAAACAGCCTGCTTAACAACATAATATCTTATGCATAACGTTCCTTGTTGTGGTGGCTTTAGTGGATCTATAATTGATAATTTGATTGTGATGCACCTTTTTTCTTAATAAGCAAAAGATAATGATACATCCTTTTATGGGTGATTAGATATAAACAACCTGCTCAGTTCACTCATTTTGTTAACTACTATATCACATTTTGCTCGTTTCAACTTGCCTTTTGATTGATGTATACTCATCTTTGTCTCATTTAATTGTTACACTTTACACTGTTTAATTATAAGGCTGACTTGCTTCTTTTTAAAAAAAATAATAATTGATTAGATGGAGACCGGTGGTCCTGCAGCTCCGAGAGTTCCTCCTGCAAGTAAAGAAGTTGTCGCAAAACTTCCTGTCATTATTCTCACAGAGGAGATCCTGTCTAAGATTGGGAAAGATGCAGAGTGTGCCATTTGTAGGGAAAATTTGGTGTTAAATGACCAAATGCAAGAGTTACCGTGCAAGCACACATTCCACCCTCCATGTTTAAAGCCATGGCTGGTATTGTTTCTTAATCCACTTATTTACTGGAAGTTCTGTTTTTCCCTTTTAAAACCAATTTTTTGCATTTCATACTAAAGAGACGGAAGAAATTACATGATCAGATATGCAGTTTGTTTAATTTTATTCCTTATGTGGCAGGATGAGCACAATTCTTGTCCTATCTGCCGTTATGAGCTGCAAACTGATGATCATGCCTATGAGAGCTGGAAGGAACGTGAAAAGGAAGCCGAAGAGGAGAGGAAAGGTGCTGCAAATGCTCTTCGAGGCGGTGAATTCATGTATGTTTAGACGTCTATTCAATACAATTACGATGTATACTATGGTTTACCCTGAAATAAGGGATTAAAAATTTCCTATTGGTGAATAGTTGTGTATTCTTCATTATTTGAAATTATAGAGTTATCTCGTCTCATGTTTTTATTATGACTGCTATTCCTTGAAATTTAATATCTCATTTCTGTAGTTTTACTGAACAATGATTGTCTACAAATACAGTCCTCCAAACAATGTTGGGATCATTGATTTGTGTGTTCAATTTTATCCTATGCATGTTCATTCTTTTCCGAACATATGTTGAAGAGGTTGAGCTATAAGGATAATGTGTTTAACTGAAAATTGAGCAAAAGCTCTTACAATATAAAAATAAAAGATAAATTGTAGAAAGAAAAGGGATTCCCAAACTACTCTAAAGCAAAACGCCTCAAAGACAGAGTAGAGAAAACACTCTTTCTTTGCCTAACCATAATGGTTTCCACAATAATCATGCACACTCGTTGTAATTTGGGTTTTATTTAGGTGAAATTGAATTTCGGTTAATAATTTTGTCTCTATCTCTCCTCCTCACCAATCATTCTCATTAAAATAATTTATTTTAATCCTCCTCACCGGTCATTCTCATTAAAATAATTTATTTTAATCCGCACATATCATTCTCTCATCAAAATACACTAAAGTCACCAAAGTATAATGTCACGCAAGCATTTTCCTTACAATTCACTCACCTCACTATTGATACTACTGGGCATAACAAACTTGCAACCTAAGCATCTAGCCACTTGCAACCTAAGCATCTAGCCACTCTTTATTTACATATAATGGAATCTCGCGTGTACATATCATTTATTTATAATTTTTTAATGAAAGACTCAATAACTTTAATGGTAATAAACTAAAAAAAGTCCTTACATATTTACTTTAATGTATACATTTAAAAAACAAATATAAAGAAATTGAAGAGAGCAAAAGTTACATGAACTTGAACTGGTGGGACCAAATTTTTTTTTTCTTCTTATTTAAATCATAAGATCCGTTAATTGTTGAAAAGAAAGAGATCTTTATATAGATGATGGTAACTAATAGATATTCTTCGGAGGTCCTTAATAAGATGAAGTCCTTATATATAAATAACTTATAATTAGAGATGCCGAAACCTCACCATACTCTTTATTACTTTCTTTATCTCAAAACAATTGATCTTTTTGTAACAAAAGATTATATCAAAATAATCGACATTTTCAATTTTAAACACAACATTAATTACTTTTTTTTTCTTCCAATTATACCGTTTAATTAATATTGCTTGCATCGTTCACAATCTAAATTCAATATCTTATATTTACGTCTATAATACCGATGAATACATCAATATATGGTAAATGTACTTCAGTAAAAGTATCATTATCACTTTTTTATTTATACATCAATTATTTTTACTCGGGAAGACCATGAGTTGTAGATCCTATGATACCTTAAGTTATATGCAGATAAAGAGAATCTCCTACTAAATTTAATGGATCTGACTCATCCGAGTGAGTGTGAATACAGGCAGGTACTAAGATATACTACTGACTGACTCTACCCTATACGGCTATACCTGCACTGTATCTATTTACTTCCATACTTTTTTTTGACAAAATTTATTTTTATGTATGTCTCGTTGATGAAGTCCAGATATTTGATACGTTATAGATAAGATACGAAAATTTCAAAATTAAGATACAATATGGTCGGAATACTTTAACAAAAAATAAAATTTTAAATTAAATATCTAAATGCACAATATATAAATATAAGTAATATTCTATTAAAAAAATATAAGTAATACTAATGATAAAGAATGTGACAATAAGTCAGTTACATATATATGAAAAAGAGAACATCATTGCTTAGTTTATTATATACTCCCTCTGATCACTGTTATAAGCAAAATTTCATTTTTTTAGATACATTATTAAATAATTAATGTATCTAAAAAGTCAAAATTTGCTTATAATAGTGACCGGAGGGAGTATATTCCAAGAAGAGAGTATCATCTCAAAAAGAACATCATTATCTAATTTTTTTGGTGGTGGTCGGTGTTTGAACCCCAGATCTTGCATATATTATGCATTGTCCATACCAACTGAGCTAAGCTCCAGAGGACAAAACATCATTATCCAATGTGTATACTATAAGGTTTTTTCGTTTTTCTTATTTTTTTGAAGAATAAAAAAAAGTATAAAAATCATGTTTCCTTTATTACCTTTTAAAGAAAAAACAGAGAACAAAATAATAGAAAAATCATGTATCCCGTGCGCATTGATTCCCGCCGCCGTATCAGTCGCGTATCTCAAACGTATTTGAGATGTATCGAACAATTGTTATTTTAATAATAGAGTTTAATCATCAGATACGTATCAAAGCATGTTAAACAAGTAATGGTGTGAGAATACATATTGGATACCGGTACTTCATCAAGTTTGAAGTATCTGAGCGAGATGTTTACGTATAATTAATTATCATTATAAATCAAAATTAAAAAATTATGAACTAAATCTAAAATTTGTATGTTATGAAGAAAAATCTAATATTAGTGAATACTTAACTTACATGAGTTTTTTTAATTCTGACAGCATATTGTACTCTATCCTACAATCAATGGTTAATTCGTAGAGGAAAAAATGTCTGAAAATAACATCAGAGGTTTTTCCCTTTTAAGTAAATCCTTCAATATCAAATTATATTTGAAAACTACATCAACTTTTTATTTTCATTGATCAAGCCTCTAAAAGAACTTAAAATAGATCACACAATTTACCTTTCCATTTTTCATAACCTAGATTGCATGCTGTCAAATAATTGAAGAATACTGTACTCCCTATCATAAAAGGTCCACATCATCTTAAATGAGCCTAACATGTATAGAAACTATTTTTAAGCATAAACACCAAAACGTTCCTTCATGAAAACAATCTAAAATAAATGTGGTTAATATCAACCAAATCACATAGTTTAAATATAGCAAATAATGTGAATCTATATCAAGAAAAGTACTTGTAAACAATATATCAAACTTGTAATGATCAACAGTATGTATAACTGTTTATTGTACTAAACAACATTCTTCAATTCATCCTTTCACAAACAAGCCATTTCAAAATGATTAGATTCCACTACAAGTCTCAAACCAAGCAATTCTAGCAGTGCTAAAAGCACTGACCTCACACAACCAAGTATTTATCACCTCAAAAATGAATATTTTTAGGTATAAAGCATCAACCTGAAAAAATAGAAGTCAATATATAACCCAGCTACATTCTAGCTTGGTACTAAAAAAATGACAAATACAAGTTCTCACTCAGTTTAATATACACCAGCGCCTCTGGCTAACAAATTGAAGGTGCCAAAACAGCCCCCAATCGTCATATGATAAAATTGCCAGAGAGTAAAGCATTCTCGAAAACCAAAGTCAAGAAACCTCCCATAACAAATCTATTCAACATTACCAAGTGATGGGCATAAAGATCAGAGAATTGACTTAACTGTGAACCAGTATGAGCCTCAGATCCTAATAATACACCGCCTTGTTAACTGCTCGGCCTTACCCTACTCCACCTATTTGCAGATCTTTGTGAACTTTGCGGCGACTCACGAGGCTCAGAGAATCTATCATTTCTGGGCTCAGAGAATCTATCATTTCTGGGTGCATATCTTTGTGAATTTTGATTCCACTCACGAGGCTCTGAATATCTATTGTTTCGAGTTGGTGCAGATCTTGGTGAATTTTGAGTCCACTCACGAGGCTCTGAGAATCTATCGCTTCTAGGTGCAGATCCCATTCCATCATTCCTGCTACCTCTTCTATTATCTCTCCTCATATAATGATTGTTAGGTCTGTTTTCCCCGTTTTCCCCAACAGTTGACTTTTTTTCTTCTTGCTCAGCTTCATAGGCCAATGGTTGGATCCCTTGAAGATCAGGTTCTGGGATATACCCAGCAGGTCGCTTGGATTCATCCATTCTTCTAAATGTGATTGATATCCTAGCAACAGTTTCAACAAAAAGAACACAAATCAATAACCATTTTAAAAATTAAAAAAAAATTGGAAAAAGGGAAAATTATCATTAATTAATAATTAAATTAACACTGACGGCCATTTTAACACTGAACACACACGTCATGGACAAAACAATAACTTGTCATTGGTGTTAAAAGCCGAAAAAGGGAATACCATGCTATCATATCAGTAAATACCTTTTTGTAGGAACTGCAGGTACGCAGTGCTTAGCTACATCAGCTCCATTTCCATTTAAAACAAGTACAGATCTGTAGAGGGAAAAAATGATTATAAGATTTGGAATCGTCAATAACAATGGAAAATTGGTAGATAATTTAATCCAAATAGATCGGATGCCGTGTAGCAACAGTTAAAATACTAAATAGACATAGTAGTAGATAAATCAAGATTGAATACTTACCCTACTGGTAGAGGAATAGCAAACGAACCATCAAATTTACCAGGACCTGCAATCCTCAGGTTTGATCCAAAAAGTATGTCGCATTCACTTAGAAATGAGACAGTGCAAAACGGTCGAACAAAATCATGATTATCAATGTGTGGAGGTATGCAGTCCCCTTCTTCATACACATTCACGATACAGCTATCTGGCACACAAGTAGTTGGAAGTACATGCCACTTGACTAGGCGTCGAATGATGACCTTGAAAAGATCAGGTAAAGGATCTATGGATGCATGGTGGAGAATACCAGGCGGGTTACCATCCTTATCCTGTAACCAGAAAGTTAATTTTAGAAGTTATACATCCATTTATGAAGCTCATCAACCATAATACTTTGCCCCGCAAACGATAGCTAAGTTTAATTTTTTCTAAAGAAAGAAATGTGAAGACATTATGTGAGAGAGACTAACCACTGCATAATTGTAACAGCACCCAAATTGGATAGTTTGGCGTCCCTTGCCCGGCATCCACTTTCTAGGAGCCGAGTATGTCCGGTCTGAAAATGTTAAGAATCAACACCCATATAGTCAGTTCCTCAGAAATAATGCTATTTATCACATTACCAAATTGTCAAAGTAGTATAGTCAATTAGGGGAAAAACATTTATTTTTTGCTTTCGGTATCCTATGGTGTGAAGTTTGCATATAAAATTTATAGAGAAAGTGCAATGGAGTTAAAGTATGGGCCCAACCATGCTTATTCCAAAATGATAAGATCCTTTCACTATTTCCAAACCTATTGGCCTCATTAAATTTTAGGCAACGCTCAAAACTCTGGAAATATATGAATGTTACTTCTATATAAATTTGGTATCTCCATGGCCAGTAGTCAAAGGGAAAGGGTCAGAGAGCATGTGGCTGATTGAGACCCATTGAAGTGCTTTTGAGCGGGACAAGGTATTGCACACATATATCAACTTCCTAACAGTTAGAAACCCAAAAAAAGTATAGCTACCTAAGTTGATAAGTAAGTTGCTGAAGGTGTAGAGTTGGTTGAGTGTTAAAATAAATAACTAGTTGTCAACCATTGTCACTCTTGATAGCAAGCAGCTCAAGGCTAAGAAAATTGAAGGTTTTTATTATGAACAATAAGCTTGAGAAGTTAAGTTACAAAGCACTCAACTAAATTTCCATTGCAATCGTTAAACTACATATTGAGGTACAAGTACACATTCAGCAACCATCTTAACAGTTTAAATTTCCATCTCACAGTTAAACTATCAATACAGTCTTTACAGAAAAAGAAATCAAGACGATTCAAAACATGAATCGGCACTATAAAAAGAACCAAAGGTAGACATTTGATAAGTCAACAACAATTGAATAGCTAAAAGAAATCTTAATAGAAAAATGACACAGCGGAATAAACAAGATCTTGATAATTTATAGGAGCAGATACAATGTCAATCAGGTTAATTAGTAAGCTATAGATCATCAAATTCATGATATTACTTCATATATACAAGTCAGTTTATATGCATAGGAATACCACAAACATATAACTAATTTGATTAAACAATTTTGGACATCAATTTAATTGTATTCATTAGGTTCAGCTAATTCTATTTTTCCACAAATGTAAGTTCAAAGCATAGCAATATCAAAACAAGGAAGAATCATTCCAAGGTTTCAAAAATCGGTGCAAAACCCTAATTGTGGTCGCTCCATCAAAGTTTTCAATATTTAATATCTCTGCCGCCATAATTGTGGCCACAAATCTTTTTACAAAATACGCGACACAACTCAGAAACAACCACAATCTAAAGCAATAGATTTTTCAGTCCTAGAAGCATTATTATCATTAATCAACAGCAAATACATAACAAATTAACGACAAAAGAAGAGGTTTTGAGAAGAAAATCACAAACCTTTGAGCTCTCCCTTTCTCCCCATCTCTTGTAAAGAAGCAACATAGTTAACAATCCTCTTCTGTTCAGCAGCACTAAAGATACCGGTATGCAACTCAAGACCGTCAAGAATGTTCACCAATTTTCCATTAACCCTTTCATAACAAATAAAATCTTTCTTACGCCTTACATTCATAAACCTAATATACTCTCTTTGTTCCCTAGGCAAAACAGCCTTATCAGCAACAACCCTATTTTCTCCTGAGTTGTTCCCTGAAACAACACCAACATTGCTATCATTTTCTTCATGTTCATCTTCACCAAATTCATCATCTTCTTGTGCCATATCAGCCCAAGACATGCGTGGACTTGGAGCTTCTGAGATTGAATTTCCCTGCACACCATCATTCCAACTCCCAAGAGAATGACAATCACAGGTGTCTTCTACATCAACCTTAATCTCAGAATTTTCAATTTTGTTTACAGACTCTGCAAAATTCAATGAAAAAAATTTAAAACTCAAAAAGAAAGATCCAGATTTTAGCATCACGTAGACTCAAAAAGATTAGTGGTTTCCTATGTTAAAATCCAATGAAAAAATTAGTGGTTTCCTAATTGTATTCATTTCAACAACGCATAAACGCGAAAAAGATTATTAAAACTATGTTTCTCCTATTTGAAAGCTAGTGAATCTATTCATTCCCTTCTAGATTCTACTTGAAGCTAGAAATTGTAGCTTTTCATTCTAGAATTGATTTTTACACTCAAATTTATCGTTCAACTTAATGTATCGAAACACAAATCACTTCACCTTCAACTCAATTTTCACCAAAATCAATTTTACATTATCAATCCACTCAAAATCAATTCTAATCACTACATAACCAAACATACATGCACATAGTTTCCTAAATGTATTCATTCAATAGTTCAACAGCATATAAACTCAAAGATTTTTAAAGCTAGTGAATCTATTCAACCCCTTCTAGATTTGGGAGTTCATATCAACTAACAACTAACTAACAACAATGTGAATCCGGCAACGGCGCCATTTGATAGCTTATAGTGATATCAAAGCACTTAAATAATCCAATTGACCCAATTGATAAAACTAAATTTTTTTATGAACCAATTGGAAAAAACTAAATTATTTGCTGACCCAATTCAAAAAAACTAACCTTTTTGTTGATCCAATTAATTGAAAAAACTAAATTTTGTGATGACCCAATTGAAAAAAATAAGTTTTTAGATGACCCAATTGAAAAATGATAAATCTCTATGATGAAAATTTAGGGTTTAAGTTACCTGGGGCAATTGAGAGAGAATTGATGCGATCGGAGAGAGATTGAACACAGGCGCGGCAGAGACCTTTGGAGAGAAAAGGAAGCCAAGTGGAGAGAAACTCAGAGGCGATTTGAAGCTCAGAAGGTTGATAATTAAGGAGGAATGGGTCGTTGTTTGAAGGTTGTTGAGGTCGTTCATCCATGGCGGTGGAGAGAGAGAGAGAGAGAGTTGAAACAAACACAACTGAAACAAGACCAATATACTATGCTATGCTTCTTCAAATTTTAATTTTATTGTTTTTAGAAAAACTAATATTTTTTCCCTAAAAAAAAAAAAGAAAAACTAATATTTTTCTTTTTTTTTCTTCTTCTTTTATTTGCTAATAAAAAAACAAATATCTTAATTTTTTTGGATAAGATTTTGATTCAATTGTGTGTTTTTTTTACACAATGTTTCCGTTAGATTTTGAATTATTATTTTTTTGCATAAAAAAGAATACTTCTTTCAAAAGTCAAATTTATGATAAAAGACTTCGTTTGAAATGAATACAATATTAGTATTAAAATAAGAAAACATTCAATTTTATTTTGATCGGAAAATAAATCATATTAATGTTAGGATAAAGATTTTGTTTAGTAAATAATATATGTTGTAACAAAAAAAATATAAATAATATGATATGATATGATATGTTTCAAAAATAATATTAAACTACTCAAGAACGCTTACATGAGATAACACTAGTCTTTCCTAGTTTAATTGGTATGGTTCAAATTCAGTGTTGGGCATGCAACAAGTTAAAACTTTATAGGAGAGTTGCCGTCTATTTGGATCCTGCAAAGCTCGATGATCAGTATCTACAAGGAAGAGTTTTAAGTCCTACAAAACTTGAGAGATTAGTCTCCATAAGTTACGCGCGGAGAATTCACGATTCATGCCAACAACAAAATAACGCTAAACTTAATTTAACATGCAAAGAGACGGGTAATAAATGGTCGTTTATCTTGTACCAAAAAAAAAAGGTCGTTTATCCATATTTTTCGATTGTATTTTGTTGTATTTTTATTTTATTAGTTTTAAAATTTAAATTTTTTCTTAGATTATCATGGGCAACTTAAAAATATTCAACTAAAACAAATTGAATTGATAAGGGTAATTTTGTTCACAAAATTGTTCACCAAAATGTAGTTAAGTGCTTGAATATGTAACACCCAACTTGATCGAATGAGTATTCAAATCAAAACTTTTTTTAAATAACCAATGTATGACATGTTTATTGTCTTTTTTCAAAAAAAAAAAAAAACATGTTTATTGTCATCTGTTAGTATTTGTCGAAGGTGTGATTGATTGATAAAGAGATTATATGTTCAACTTCTTTCATTAACAAAAATATCAACCAACATTTATTTTTGAAAAAGAAATGATGACTAACATTTGTTATTAGAGAAGCTCAAGATAGATCTCACATATATAGCATGTATTTAGTTTCACTCATTAACCACTTCAAATAAATTTGATGTGTATTTTTATTACAAAATCATGACTTTTACATAACTTTTTTTACATCACTTTCACGATCTCAAGCAACACATTTTTCAACATACAATTTTTAATGCACTCTTATTAATTGGTTAAAATTAACATAAGGTTCACAAAATTTCTACAAAGCTACAAGACCACGGGATTTTGTGAAATTCGTGTAAATTTCAGCTTTTATCTAATCAACATAGATGTGTTAAAAAGTATGTCTTAGAAAGTATATTGCTCGTACTTCTATTTTACCAAACTTATTTTCATTGAAAACTTTATTATTTTAAATTAAAGGGAGGTGCAATATTATATAAACTTTGTCATGACCAACATTTCAGAATTAATTCTAAATCTCCAGAATCAATTTTGATTGATGTACAAGTTTAATTTTGACCATTTTAAAAGTGAAACCAAACATGACGCCGTTTACGGTAGGAGACATGAATAGGTCTCCTACGGTAGGAGACTGGAGACTATATAAAAGACTTTTTTTTATAACTAAATTGACTATGTTTGTAGGTGACCGTACATTGATAACTCAGTGTTTACATCTAAGTAATTCATATAAATGTAGGGCAATCTTGACATTTCCTCTTAAATAAAATTTTATTTTTCCAGTTAGATCTGGATTGCAGCATCACTTGATCTTCCTTGAACACCTTCATTTGCTCCACCGTTTTATCCAAGAACACCATATAATCGCCATTGCACCACCATTCCTTTTAAGTTATTCTTTTTCTGTAACCAGTCTTTGTTGAATTTCTCTATCTTTAGTAAATTCTTTTATCTCTTCACTTCACACACAAAATCAAACACATCACCATGGAAATTAGGTGAGACAAGCTAGCTAGCTTTCGAAATGTCCAAAGCGGACATAATCATGTTAAGGTTTCGTCTCATCGCCCATAAACCATATGCACTGTCTCCGATGTTGACGCTTTTTCAAAACCCGCGGATCCAGAAAAAACCACTCAAAAATAACATCATCAACAAACGGTGTAACCGTCGGAGAATAACTGTCCCTCCACTAGCGGTGGTGATTCTCCCGCTGCTTCCCGAAACCCCCGATCCTAAAGACCCTCTACTTCCTTCCTCAGCCAAAAACACAAACAAACCGGTGTGCCTGAGCTTCGAGAATCACGAGACATCACGTTATTCAAGATTGGTTCTGGAATTTACAAATAATTTTTCCAACAATGCCAAAACTACCCTTTGTTAATTGTGATTTAAAAATCAATTGTATTTTTTAAATCAATATATATGTTTAAAAATTAGAATCTTAGGAGGTAATCAAATCTCAACCATTAAAATACTTTTAAGTATATCCAATGGTTCACATCCATTTTACAAACAAAAAAAAAATGTTTAAGTCTCCTACCATAGCCTTTGCCAACCAAACATATCAAAAGTCTCTAAACTCTCTTCATCCAAACGTCGAAGCCAATAAGATTTTAAAGTTTAATAGTGAATATTCATTTTATTCATTCACAATTTTCTCATGGTTCAATCTAATCATAAATGAAATGTTAACGAGTGCTCCGGGCACCTTTTAAGCATTAAAAGTGGTAAATTTTATGAAAGTTTATGCATTTATTGCATTGAAAATTAAAGTTTTTAATTCTTTTTAAAGAATAGTTTCTTCATTAAGAATGCTTAAAGAATGCCCGCGCCACTTGTTAGCAAAACCCGAAAAGAAAAAAACATCCTTTTATTATAAGGAAAATGTTAACTAGTCCCTCCCGGAGCACTAGTTAAGGATCTTAAATGATAATTTTTTATAAAAGTTTGTGTAATCAGTGCATTGAAAATTGAAAACCCAAACATTTTTAAAGAAGAATTACTTAATTTAGTATGTTAAAGAGTGCATACTTGACCAAAAAAATAATGCACGGGATATTCGTTAACAAAACCCTTATTATAACGAATTAAAGACTAATTTATCCTATATAAAAATGTCAATGACTCATTTAATATTTTAAAATACGCTGCAAGCTTAAACAACGTGGAGAGACCTCAAAATCGTGGCTAAATCTTCAACACACATAAACCATCATTTGTGCTACTTTCCAATAACATAAAAAGAAAAACGCTTCTTCAAAAAAAAACATAAAAAGAAAAACATTCTCAGAGACAAATGTACAACACAAAAATAATACTATATATAAATAATTCATTAATTTAAAAATTATAACCTTTTTTTTATTAGGAAAAAAGATTAAATAAAATTATAACACTTTGCAACACTTTCCACAACACTTCACAATGGAAATGGCAACCTCAAATTTCAAATTCACTCTCCCTTTGAAGAATACTAGGTACCTGTCTATGTTTCATGGATTGAAACAACAACACTCAAATTCATTCAACAAATGTTTCAAACTTCAATCTTTGTCTACTAGGATAGTGTCAGCTACTACAAACATAGCTGCTTCTGATATGTATATTGGAAGAAACAATAATAGTAACAAGATTTACACAAACTTGAACTCTTGTCTTGTGATTCCACCACCTATTTCCACCAAACCAAGAGCTATAATCAAATTCATTGGTGGTGCTTTTGTTGGTGCTATTCCTCAACTTACTTATGGGTATTGATGTTATTCTCTCTTACCCTTTTGTTTTTTTTAATGTAAAGTTTGATTTTTTTCATGTTGGTAATATAATTTTCAAGTTTTTTTATTTAATTTTTTTCTTTTTGTAAATTGTAGATATCTTATAGAGTTATTGGCTAAGGAAGGTTTTGTTATTGTGGTGGTGCCTTATAATGTGACATTTGATCATTCTCTAGCTGCTAAACAAGTATATGACAAGTTTCATTCTTGTTTGGATACACTGCTGACTTCTGGGTTGCCTCAAGCCAATTTGTCACCTGCTCAGCTTGGAGGCCTTCCTATTTTCTCTGTTGGCCATAGGTATGTATGTGGTACTGACACTTCAGATTCAAGGCATGTCCGGTGTCTGACACATGTCAGTGTCTGACACACCGACAAGACACCAATACATGTGGTTATATTTAGTTATTTCATTTTCTCAAATTATCATTGGTGTCGATATGTTAGTATTGTATCTGGTGTCTTTGTCTGAATGAATGATTCATAGTTATAGTTTAGTACTGATCTTACTGGAATTAAGGTCAAGTAACAATTGTTTTGTTTTCAATTTGTAGCAATGGTGCACTTCTTCAAGTACTCACAGGAAGCTTATTTTCTGAGAAACTACCTAAGGTTCGGTTGTTTATATGGCTGCTAGAGTACAGGACTGCATTTATCTATGCACAAAAGGGTTTTGATATATAATATTATATTAACTAAGTTGTTATAGGCATGTTTTAGTTTATGGAAGCATAATGCAGATTATGAAATTTTATTTTCTTAAGTAAAGTCTATAGACTTATAGTTATATCAATTCAAGGAATGTGATGAAAAGGTGTGTATCTCTTATGGAAGGCTAATGCTGTAATCGCTTACAACAACAGACCAGCGACAGAGGCTGTCCCCTACTTTGAGCAGGTAATTAGTAACATTCATACTTGTTGAATGCTAATACAGCAATTTATCTCAAGATTCTTTGTTATAGGCTACCTTAATAGAATGCCTGGTTTTTGTAGTTGTGGTTTAGATGGATTTTTCCAATAGCCTATATATACTTTGCCAGACGCTACAGAAAGTTTTGTTATGAAAGCTGAAATTTAGTTTGGAGGATGGACTTGCTATGTTAATGTTACCTAAAAGCATAAAACATTGTTAGGACACAATTTATTGACATTATGTGTTTAACCTGGATAATTTACTGATTTACACAGTAACTAAAGTGATGAATGGTGATGGAACAAATCTAAGCATGCTAAATACTGGTTATGAATATGTTGGAAACAAACCTAAATGTGCTTCAATATTGTTTTTTTAACATATTTAGCATAGCTAAAGATTCTGTATATCTGTGCAAATAAATGGGAAGCCAAAAAATATGCTTAGGAAAGTTTATGAAGAAATGCACCATTTATACATGCATAAGCATTTAAGTTCAATTAGTATAAGCATTATCAGCATACCATCCATTTACTGGAAAATTTAAGATAAATTTGTTATTTGTAGAACATTAAATTGTGTTGGTGATGGAATCAATTATTCCCCTTTACTCTTACCGTCCAGTACAGCTTCTGAACCACAGAAATTAACATTCTTCCTGACTTAATTTTGTATGGCCGTATATCATTCATCTTCATACTGCATTTCAGATGATAAAGCATGTGTGTAAGTTGTTCGTGTCATTTGTGATTCAAAACTTTGCATTGATGTCCTGCAGTTAGGTCCTGTGGTCAGCCAGATGATGCCGATAGTGGAAGCAAATCCTATTTACTCAATAGCTAGAAATGCACCAGGTATCACCTTAGATTGCACATTTTTTGAAATTCTGTACAGTTTGGCTATAACTTTGTTGTACACTATCTCACTTCTCTAACTGCTGAAGTTTTTCAAAAGGAAGTGTTGCTGTCATTGCTAAATGTGTTAGAACGCAAAACATATTTACTTCATATAATCCTACTCATTCATTATCGTACCTGTTAGATTTCATATGTAGAGAATTTAGAAATTGAGATGCAATTTTGTTCTAAATTCAAAAGTCCTGGTCTAATGATGTAACTCTGATGTTAAAATCAGTTAAAACTGGTATCTAATGATTTCATATTGCCTCAATGATTCTGTTAAACTGGTATCTATTGCTAGAATAGATTAGGGTAAGGAAACAAATTATAGTAGTAAGTATACTCTCTGGGACACTGTATCAACAGAGACACTTATCTTTATTTAAGCAATCACACATAGAACAATATGAAAGGGTCAGAGAGATTTGGATCATATAGTTTCCACAAAACTGACCATAGTCAGTTTTGGCCTTCTCGGCTTCTCCTCCTATTAATAATTCTTAATGAGAGGTCTAACACATTCTGGTGGAATTCATTGGTTTGTTTAATTACATGTACATTTTATCTTTTCATTTCATAGATTTACTATAAGAATTTGTGTATGTAAAATCATATGATGATTAAGCTTGTCATCTGCAACTTGTTGTGTAGGAGATGCATGGAAGATGGTCCTTGATACTGTTGGATCAATTCTGCAGGAAAGCGAGCAGGAAGTTCTGAATTCCTTAACTAAATTTGTTGATCAGCTGCCTTTGGTAATGAATGAGGTATGTGTTAATTGTTGATTTTGGAGATTACGTGATGATATTTATTTCAATAAGTAACTTGTATGATGTGTTAAAGGGAAAACCTTGGAGGTCAAATATTGCTGTTGGTTTTTCTATAGGCAAATGTTACTAAGTTAGTGGTTATGTTAGTTTCTGAGATCAAACCCGGGACCTCCTGCTTAAAACTCCTTCATTGTCCCTTATCTACCAACCGAGCTACCTTTGTGGGACAAATATTGCTGTTGATTCTTTTTTTTGCAGTTAATTTTGCTTCCATTTGAAGGTTATAATCCCTTAGGTTAATATATGAAAGCTTATGATGATCTTTGTGGCCATGGTCTATTATGATCTATGAAGCACTGACACAGACACACAACACTAACACGTAAACACTGATAGTAATTTGATAAAATAGAAGTGATTGAATGTAACACATGTGTCAGTAACGGATGCCAGAGATGCCTGCAGTCTGAAGTCTAGGTGTTACTTAGATGATGATTGAAAAGTATGAAGCCAACATGAGCAAAGGTTGAATATCCACGTCTTTAAAGGAAAACTTCATCATGATGCTTAAAACCCACTCTTTTTTACAAGTTACTGGCTCTATGTATATATGTATGTACTTTCTTCTTGACGTGTATATATCTATCTGTCAGGTTACACAAGGAGTCTCAGAGTTCAAGCCAACACCATCTGAAAATCGTGATTGCTTTAAAAGTTCATACAATGTCAAACACACATTATTGGTTTGTCTGATACCCTATATCTCATAACTTACTTTAGAAAGACGGCTAGCATTGGTAAGATATATTTGATATTGTCTTTCTTTTTGTCTCTTAAGGTGCAATTCAATTCCGACACAATTGACGAAACAAATATTCTTGAAGAAACACTCACGCCTCGTGTGGAGTCCTTTGGTGGGACAATAGAAAAAGTAGGATTGAGTGGTAACCACATCACACCATGCATCCAGGTAAAACTTCTCTGCACCATCCTGTAATTCATTTCATTTCATTGAAATTTTTTGTTGCTTCTTTTTTACTGATTGGTGATTAACACTGAAATCAGGAACCAAGATGGCAAGTAGGTAAGTTGTATACTCCAGCAGATGCTGTTGCTCAAAGGCTTAAATCTTTTTCTTTGAGTGATACTAGAATCCTTGCCAGAACCATCAGTGACTGGTTCAAAAGTTTTGAGGATTGAAGTGCTATGGCATATTTGCATTGCGTAAATCATGCAATATAGTTTTGGCTAATAGAAACTTACATGTTGTATATGTGCATTAATGAGTCAAGAATGTAGAAGACAATCTTAGTGTAAGCCAACTACCATTATTAAGGCTAATAAATACTTATTGGATTGGATTTTGAGAGCAACTGACACACAATAATCCAACACAAATATATTCATCAATCTTGGTTTTATTTTTCACCATTTACTTTTGGGCTGGCTGTATTGCATTTATTTACATTCATTACTTATTGTCTTTGATTTTTATACATTTACTAAACGTGTTTACTAGCCTTTAATTAGGCTTAGTTATAGTTTAGAAAATCTGCACTTCAGAGCTTTTTGAAGAATTCTACAAATCCAGCTTGAGAAGTATAGTCAATTCCTTAAAGAATCCCCTCAAGATGGAGAGTGGCCCTCGAGTGCAGAGGCGTAAAGGAGCTGACTGCAAGACTCATCTGTCGAGCAGGGACAGAATTCAACCTTAGCGATATGACAGTGTCGAGTGGAAGGGCAGACTGTCACTCAATAAATAGTGTTACTCTAGGGATATATACTAGGCAGATCTTCCCTAACAGCTCATTTAATTGGGGTGAATAGGCAGCTTGATGCCGACAATTTGCTACCTGTAACTGTGTGTGTCCCAAGCGTTGGATTGTTTAGCCATTTAAGCAGTACATGAGCCAAGTTCAGAACATCACGTGACAGCTCGGTCGATATTTTGCAGGGGTCTTAGAGCATTGAGAGGACCGAGAAGGACACACCTCTAGTATACCAGCTATCATGTCCACGATAAACGCTAAGAAGTCACGTGTAGGGAAGATAACCGCTGAAAATATCTTAGTAAACCTAACTCAAGAGTCAAGACGAGTCCTTTCTTTTCTGACTTCCTCAAAACCTCCTATATAACAATTGAGAAATCGACGAGTTTGCTTGTACACAATTACATAAATAGTGATTAAATACCATAATAAGGTGGACAAGAATTTAGATTTATCCACCATCCAAATAATATCATTGTTACATTTCCAACTCTAAATTTGTCCATAACCAACTTCTAACTTAACCAAATCATCCTCAGCATTTATTTCAAAAGAGTTATATCTAGATAAGTTCCCAAATATGATTTTTCTACTTTGCATGAAGTCCAAAATTGATCAAAAATGTGATTCTCCACTACAAAATACTATGAAGGTGTTTATACGATATAACCGAATAAAATTTTGTTGCATTAACCAAATCCAATTAACCATTAACTATAACTGCACTATTAGTGAGGTTAAGCAAAAAATAAATAAAAACCTAACTCCTTTCTCCCGTTAAACAATTACCTATTCCAACTTAAAGCTTCTATAGGTTGTTTGAGAATAAAACTTCTATCTTTATAGTGGTTGAAAGCTAAAAACGAAAATGTATCTTTTGATCTTCATTTTTGGTGGATTAACCATCTTCCGTGTTTGTTACCTAACTAATGATTTTGTTTTGTCTCCCAACTAGTGTATAATCGTTTCTTCTTTTGTTGGTGATTGATTTGTACTTTTTGATTGTTGTTACTTTTGAATCTAGCCTTTCACTCTTTGTGCATGTTAGATCCACTTTTGGTATTAATATATGGAAGGCTAAACTACACTTTTTGACCCCTAAGTTTTAAATTGTTGCGATTTTGGCCCCCTATTAAAAAAAATGGCAAAAGCGACCCTTCATGTTTAGGGAAATATGCTCTTTTGACCCCCCAACATAAGGGAAATATGTTTTTTGACCCCTTATCTTTACAAAAAGTTGCGATTATGGCCCCTTTTTTGGGACACGTGGCGTGTTCTCAGCAATTTTGGGACGAAAGGGGTCAAAATTGCAATTTTTTTTATAGGGGGTCAAAATCGCAACAATTTGAAACTTAGGGGTCAAAAAGTGTAGTTTAGCCTATATGGAAAAAACTTAGGTACAATTTCTTAGGCGCTTTCCGTATGGTTCTTAACTAAATTCACCATGATTTCTTTAAATCCATAATTTTCTCAAAGTTTGTTATCTCCAAAAAAAAGTTGTATTTTAGTTAAGAACCATACGAAAAGCACCTAAGGAATTGTACTTAAGTTTTGTCCTTAATATAATTCATTTTGGTTTTTTATTTTTATTTTTAATTTTTTTTTACCTACGCATACTTAGTTTACAACCGCAAACTTCATTTTTCCCGTAACCCATTTTTAATCGACTTTTTCCTCCTTTTATTTATTTTTGATAAAATAGAATTTTTCGTCCGTACATAATAAAATTAAAAATCATTTATTATATGTTTATCTTGATTTCACCTATCCAAGAAGTAGTTAGTATTTTGACATAAAAACTTTGATGTCAAAAATATGATGTACTTAGTTTTTGTGTATTTATGAAAAATGCGTCACTTCTAGAAGATAATTTTTTTTTCTTTTCAAAATACACATAAGGACGATTCATAGATGCAAACATATCGATTTTTTTTATAAGAACGAAAAATAAAATTCACAAAATATAAAACCGTTTGATATGTTATTGAGATTTATTAATATTAATGATACTCAATAAAAGTGTGTAAGACATCAATTTTGATGGGAATCAACAACATATCAAATGATTTTAGGTTTTTTCCTTAAAAAAAATAATTTTAGGTTTTGATAAAATTTCATAAAGATAGTATTTATGATATAAGATTTCAATTCAACGGTGTATTTATACTCCCCTCCCCTATAAGATGCTTGAATATCCCATCCCCTTAAAAAGTAAAATTTATACCCCCCTCCCTTATGAGATGCTTGAATTACAACCCTTTGTCTTAATAATTAAATATGCACTACACTTTAATCTATTTTAACATAAATAAATATTTTTCTAATATATAATAATTTTAAATCACTATTTAAAAAATTAATAAATTCGTTTATTTATAATTTAAATGTCAATGATAATTAAATTTAAATATTTTATTATTAATTTTATAATTTAGAGTAAAAAATTCACTTTTAAATAACCATACTTAATCGACTTTAGTAATTTTTCACATATTTTATTTTTATTTGGGGGTTGTTTCATATTTTATAATAGGGGTTAAAACTATATGTTAATGAAATTGTGAATAAAAAATAACGAAAAATATGTATTCAAAATTTGATTATATTAAAATGGACCCGCAATACTATTTTTCTTTGAAGTGTGTTTGATTTTTTTTTGCTTGATTATTAGAAATAAAAAAAATATATTGAGCGACTAAAGCGTAGATTTTTAACATAAGAGGGGAGGGGAATGTAATTCAAACTTCTCTCAAGGGAGGGGAGTGAAATATTTCTAATATGTTTTGAATGAGAGTGAAGGGAAGTGTATATTTTAACATAAGAGAGGGGGAGAGTGTAATTCAAGCATATTTGAAGGATGGAGCAATGTAACAATTCCATCCCCTTGCAAATATATCTATTTAAGGAAATTGGTCATGTAATGTTTTTTTTTGTTAACACAGTTCATGTAATGTTGTTATGACTTGAGTAATATAGTAAAATAAATGAAATCAAAATTATATCTATTTAAGAAAATTGTTTTTTCTCAAAACTATGGGCATTTGAAAGTCAAATTGGATCCCACCTAATTTGAGTCAAGTAGGATGTACTCATTTAAGGAGACGAAGCTCTCACGCCATTTTACTTTATTTTTTTCTATTATGAAATTTGAATGTTAAGAAAAGTCAAGTTTTTTTTACCACTTATAAGAAAAGTGTTTGATATGAATTGAACCAATCAACATTTTTAATCTTCTTCATTTAAAATTAAAACTTGATAATTCATAAGATTTTTTTTATTTCTTCTCACAACTAGGATGGATTAAATTGATCATTTTTAATTACATTTTAAAAGAAAATGAAACTCATTTTATATAGCCTTTTGCAAATAGGACCATGGGAAGAGATCACCACTTGTCTTGTGATCAAAGCAAGGCAAGTTACTCGTATGGTTCATGCATGGCTGCTCACAATATTTGAAGACAAGTCAATGAGTAAAAAAAGTGGGCAAACAATACGTTGGTTTTTGAAATAATATGCAACCTTACCTTGCCTCAGTCAAAATTTATTTAGAGAGTTAGAATGGAGTTAATGGAGTCAAATGCATGTGCGACATGCTTTTAATCCTTAACAATTAATTTGTCTCCTGAAGTAGTACTTGTGAGTGTCCCTTACTAGCTAGGACCATCCTTCTAGAAGTGGTAGATGCTTTTGTTTTTGGTCCAATTCTAATTAAACTACACCATGCATCTTAAATTTGGTGGGGAAAACCAAGCCTCATGCATGAGGTTTTGTTGATGAATCCAACGATTGTGCTTGGTAAGTAGTTGAAGATTGAACAAGTATAACAAATGGAGTATCAATATCACTATAGGAGTAAGGTGTATATATATATTTTTTGGACAATAAGGTGTATATCTTTACAATATCCACTAAAAAAAAGTATGTTTATTGTTTGATTATTTAAAGAAAAATTATAATAATTACCCTTAAGATATTGTTTAGGGAATAAAAAAAGAGGTTATATTACATAAAAAAATGATGTATTTATTATTTTGACAAATATCTAATCTGTGACAACATTGACAAATAAATAATATCATTATGACACTTGTTAGGAAAATGTTAACATGTGTTCTTGATGTAGTATATTTACGTCTATCAAAAGTAAGTATTTATATATCGTCTCCTCAAGGACTAGTGTGATATCATGGACTGTTCGACATTAATTATCATTCTAAGTTGAGAGAATATTTTGTTTGTTTGTTTAAAAATCTAAGTAGCTATGTTATAAGATTAAAACTCGAGATTAATAGGGCGTGAAACTTGTTAGGATTAGAGTTCCTTAATCAAGCATCACACGTAACCTAAAGATCATGCATGGATTCTATCTTTTCTTTGATATTACCATGTATCCCTCGTCAATATCATTCGTGTCCAAATAATATTGCGATTTCAATTGTATCGTTTAATCGTCGATGTCTCGCACTATTAAACGATCCAAGAGTCATTCCTATCATTCAATTGATGATTTCTCAATCTCTTAAATGATAGGAAAACATTAAGTTCGGATACAAAGAGTGGTTATCTAAACATCAATTCCATGTCTAGAATTTATGTTTGGATAGAGGATTATTCTAAACCTAGATTCAAAAGTA
>Ga0228711_1001008_pt1 | contig 39368 bp, 19 predicted proteins | sample MedpolnodulmetaG_2_FD_177996 | JGI IMG/M metagenome (GOLD analysis project Ga0228711, IMG submission 177996) | Root nodule microbial communities from Medicago polymorpha collected in Santa Monica, California, United States - brown nodules | ecosystem: Host-associated > Plants > Roots > Nodule...
GGTTGATGATAATTTGGATACGGTGGTGCGCGATGGATCTAGGATGCTATTTTGGCGGGATGCTTGGTTAGAGGGGGGTTCACTTTGTGATAGATTTAGATTCCTTTTCATTTATCAGAAAACCAATTGATTTTAGTTGCTGAGATGTATGCTCCTGACTAGGGGTAGGGGTGAGACTTGGAAATGGCGACGTCGGTTATTACCCTGGGAAGAGGATTAATCGGGTGAGTGTTGTGAGCAGTTAAATTACATTTTTATTCATGTTGGTGTGGATGACATGTGTCGTTGGCATTTAGATCCAAATAAAGAACACTTTGTTAGCTGTGTTTTTCATATGCTAACAAAGATGGAGTCAATTGTTCAGGCAGTTCGCAATGATATTATATGGAATAAAACAACTTCGTTAAGAGTATCTCTCGTTAAGAGTATCTATCTTTGCTTGGCAGTTATTATGTAATTTTCTTCCTATAACGGATAACTTGGCTAAGTGAGGAATCATTCATAATAATGTTGTTTTTTGTGTGAGCAATCGTAGGAAGGAGAAAACTATTGATCACCTATTTTGGGAGCATTTGAGATCTTGTTATGCAATGACTTGGAATTCGTTCAGTGAACCTGTTATATTTTCTGATCATCTTTTGCAGTTTGGTTATTTTGGTGGCTTTTCAAGAACTATCCGGTTTGGTTAAATATGATTTGGATAGTTTTTGTTTGAATTCTTCAAAAATACACATATTTTTCAGAGTAAGCAAGAATCAATTCTTCACTTGTTTTAGAAAGACAAACATTTGTCATTTTCGTGGCTGAAGACAAAAATCATAGTTATAACTTTTGGTCTTCAAATTTAGTGGCATAATCATATATATTTTTTTATGTGTTTGCAACTTATTTTCCTACTTTTTTAGCGTTTGGTCGGTGTTTTGTTCTTGTAATGAACGAGTTGTTTCTTGATTTCTATCTTCGTACTCCTTGTGCTGGATAGAAATCTTTATGTGATTAATATATATTTTATTTTGTCCAGTTCAAAAAAAATAATGAATTTAATTAATATACTTTGTCTGTGTATAATTATTTTTCATTTGTATTTAATGATGTTTTGTCATGTCTATTAATGAATATGACAACTCATGTGTTTTCATATTCATTAATTGACGTGACAACACATTATTGGATGAACGTGTAAAATAATTATACAATGACGGAGTATATTAATAAAACTCAAAATAATTTATTTCTAAATATTTACAAGAAAAATATATACCGTATGAATTAATATAAAAGAAATTAATTAGTAGGCAATGTTTCACCATATAGTTCACGAGTATATTGTTTAACTTTATCAAATTATAAATTGTTTTGAATGAGAATTTGGTCATCAAGCCCGTCTAGCTCAGTTGGTAGAGCGCAAGGCTCTTAACCTTGTGGTCGTGGGTTCGAGCCCCACGGTGGGCGAATATATGTACTTTTTGGCAATTAACTTTGGTCACGCTTACACGATCATTTCTCTAAGACTTGTAATAATATGACAAATTTTTATTTTTGGTACAACTTTATGTCAATTTTTATAAGAATACACTTTATGACAATTTATAAAGTAATTTCGTTCTCTTCAAAATTATTATTTACAACATCAGTTCATTCAGAAACCCACTTTAAAATCCCAAAATCTGCATTTTGAAGGTGAAAGCTCCATATTCTCTTTGATCATATATATGTTCAACTCTTGGCTCCATCAAAACATATATTTTATTTAACCAAAAAAATAAAAAGAAACCCACTTTAAAATTAATGCTCCAAATAGGAACCAAATAAATACTAAAACAATGGTGCTTAACCATTCTCAGCTCAACATACAGAGAGAAAAAAAATGAGTACTAGCAACCCATTCACTAATATAATTTTTTTCAAATATTATCTCATATTACTTGAAATTGAAAAGAGTCCCACATAATAACATCAATATATTCTACTGTGTTCTCTAATTTGGCTTGGCACATTGGAAATTGATTCCATTCATGAGGTAAGATGCAGAATTATTAAATTTGATGATTTATAAGATTAGCTAGTATTTCACACTCATACCCTCTTTACTTTTCATTTTGTGCACCAAAAAAATAAAATGTGGTCATAGAAATAATCAGTTTTGCAGTGATTAATCCAGGATCAACTTCATCACCCTATCTTTGTTCCAAATAGGTTGAATCTAGCTTCATCAAATATTGACTAACTTCCTTCTACTTGAACACCACTCTCTGAAAACTCCAAATCTACAAACATCTCTTATTTCATCAACTTCAGTGATAAGCATACTTTTGGAGAAAATTTGGACCAGTACAAAAAGATTGCAAGTTTTGACAGAGGGAAAATTGAGTTTGGCTTTAGATCTTTTAAACGATTGCAACTTCAGTCAATATTTCCTAATATTTGCTTTCCATGAAATCGTGATCTTCCCTTACCGTCCTTGTGTTAGAATTGTCGTTCATTTAATTTTCGCAAAGCTCTTGCACATACCTGTTCAATGCTTTGCCAATCCTCATAATATTGGCTCAACCAGCAATCTTAATAGCTCATTTATAGGAGCTTGGATGTACTTCCCACCTTTATACATTGAGTAGAAAGAAGAAAAAAACTTCTTTCCAAAATATAAACAACTTATAAATAACTTCACAGTATTTAATGCTATTATTTTTATAATATCCTTCGTTTACTTAAAATTTTAGTTTCCAATACCCTTCAGCAATAAACAACGACATCATCAATGATATTTTTGAGAATACACTTTTTTTATGAGATCAAAATATAATTATAATCACATTTAACTGAAATACTTGAATACGTGCGAGGTTAGTTACTTGTGTTAATAAGACCAGAGGGTCTACTCTATACAGAATGATCAATGCTAAGCTGCTAACTCCATTCAAGTAACAATGGATATGGGAATTGTTTGCTTAAATTTCACTACCGTCACCCCCACTCTATAAAAAATCATAGATTTCACCGAGAGATCTAACTTCAAGGGCCTAAATTAAACATATAGTTAGATGTTAAAACTGAATTGATCTAATATTATAGGCCATAAACACAGTATCCCATTCTAAACTAAAATAAGTCTCGAATCAGTAGCCTATGTGATTAATATTCAGTAGCCCATCCTTGTCGAATATCAGAAACTTTTCTATCTTAAACAAACTAAACATAAAAAAGCAATCCATATATAAAAGAAAACTAGAGGATTGTTAAGATCACACCTGAATTGCGTGTGTCTTCCCATTGATAATAGTCACAATCCGTGCCACAGCAGTTATTTGAAACTCTGTTACCAAAAAGCTTGATTCTCTGCCCAATTATTGGCTCATGCCATTATTATGCTCTTGGCAAAGAAAGAAGCTAACTGATAAATAAGAAAGAATCTAACTGATAAATTCCACTTTTCCTATGATTACACTAAAGGATACCCATAAATAAAATGAACGAACAACCATATCTATGGAAGACGCCGTGAACGGAGTTTTGGTCCACATTTCTTGCTCCGAAAGATAAACAATCTATGAAGAACTGACAGTGACACCGGACACGCTACCAACACTGACACATCGACACCGGTAATAATTAAAAAAATATAACCATATGTGTCGGTGTCAGACACTGACACATGTCAAACACTGGCAACATCTTCAATCTAAAGTGTCAGTGCTACATAGTAAACAATGGAAGATGGGGCCAATTTCATCCCATTCAATAACTAACAACAAGACTCATTTGCAATATAATCCTTTTGAATTAAGATCCACCAAGAGTATGTGATACCTTGAGCTTTCCATTTACCAGAATATTATACGTAGTATCATCAGGCACAAGACCTTTATCAAGCATCTCATCATGCAATCTAAAAGCCTCTTGCAGATTACCCTCCCTAAAGTTTCCAGCAATTAAAATGTTATAAACAAGAACCGAAGGAGTTATATTATTCCCATCCATTTCCTTTAGAATCTTGCTTGCATTTTCTAGTTGTCCATGGTTACAGAGTCCGTTTATCAGAACTGTATACATGACGATGTCAGGAACAATATCCTTGGAAAGCATCTCCGAGTAAAGATCTAAAGCTAAATTCAATTTGCCCTCTTTCAGAAGCCCGCCAATCAATGAGGTATACACCTGCAAATCACATGGAACCTTATTCTTCATCATTTCCTGGTGCAAGTTAAGTGCGGCTTCCATATTATTCAAATGTATGAAGCCACTAATCATGCTGTTATAAACAACTGTGTTTGGAGTCAAACCAACGTCCAAAAGTTCAGTGAAGAATTTGCTTGCACTTTCCATGTCTTGCATTTTGCAGAAACCGTCAATGAGAGCACTATATGCAATGACATCCAATATCATACCCTTGTACTTCATATCACTATGCATTTCCAAAGCAAGACCCATCTTATTAGATTTGCAAAGTCCATCAATCAAACTGGTGTAGGTGATCACATCAGGAGAAATTCCACTTTCGCACATCTCCCGGTAGGCAAGAAGTGCAGAATCCACTGCACCTTCCTTGAAAAATCCATTTATGATGCTATTATAAGTAATGGAAGTGGATACAAAACCCTGCTTGATAAAATTGTTCAACTTGTCCTGTGTCTCAGACATCCGGCCAGTTTTACCCAAGCCATCTATGACAGTGTTAAATGTGTGGTCAGTAGGCGCAATATTCGCAGCCATCATTTGCTCAAACACAACAAAGGCTCTCTCTGAATCTCCCTTTTTGAAAAACCCATCTATTAAAAGAGTGTATGTAACAGCATTTGGTTTCAAACCCCTTTCAAGAATACCCTTCAACATACTATAGGCTTTATCCATGCAACCCTTTTTGCAGTGACCAAGTATTAAGTTGTTGAAAGAAACTAGCGTAGGTGTAATACCCTTACTCACCATCTTGTCCCATAAATTACATGCCTCATTAACCTTTCCCAGTTCACCAAGCCACTTCAAAAGAATGTTATACGTAACGACATTGGTGATACCATGTTCAACTGCCTCATCAAACAATCCATACGCATTTTCTAGCAAATTTTGTTCGTGGAATCCTTCCAACAGAGAATTTACAATGAAGACATTGGGCTGGAAGCCCATGAGTTTCATTCGTGTATAAAGCTCATACGCCTTCTCCATATCCCCAATCTTAGAGCACCCATCGATCAAAACCAAGAACATAACCACATCGGGAACAACACCACCCTCAACAACCTCATCAAACAATTGCAACGCAAGATTCACATCTCCTAGCACACAATATCCTTTCATCAAGCTTCTCAAAACAATTACATTCATAGGTAAACCAACGCTCACCATCTCATCCTTAAGCCTCAACGCCTCCACAAAATTTCCCTGCTTCACACAAGCAACAATAACAGCAGTATATGTACCCTTTGATGGCACCCACCCAAAATCCCTCATCTCCTTCAACAACTCACACGCCAAATTCAAGTCCAACCTTTGACAAACCGCCTGAACCAAAATGCTATAGGCAGCCGCGTCAACCTCCAAACCTCTCCCCTTAGCCTCCTTAAAAAACTTCTCAACCTCCTCAAATTTCCCTTCTTTCATACACGCGCGCATAACCACATGCAAAGTATAACAATCACCATAAATTCCTCTCTCAACCATTTCATCATACAGTTGACGTGCATCACAAATCATATTCCTCCTAACCATTGCAGTCAAAAGATTGTTCATAATCGGAACCCAAGGAACCAAATCATGGTCCAACATAGTTCTAAAACACTCAACAGCATCTGTAATCTTATTAACTCTAACAAAACTCTTCAACAAATAATTAAAAACCCGCGAATCAGATTCGAAACCATACCTTCCTGAACACTCCAACAAACACTCCACAAACACTTTTGCAGAAGGAGTAGCATCACCAAAAACATAATTATTAAGCAAATATTGAAGAGAACTGCATGTTTTTGAGTTTGAAGAGAGAATGTGAATCAATAAAGAGATAAAATCAATGGTTTTAACGAAGCCTCGTTTTCTCTCAACTTGGTGGAAGAATTTGAGAGCTGATTTGGGGTTGGACTTATGGCTTAAAAGGGTTACCAAAAATTTATTTTTTTTCTCGGATGGTTGAGATTCGGGTGAAATAATAATTTTCTCGGGAAAATTTGGGGTTGAAGGAATTTTCTCGGGAAAGTGTTGTTGTGCAGTGAAGAAGAGTTGTGACAAAAAGGGGCGAAGATTCTTTGGAGGGATTGAGGTAAGGTTGTCGGAAAACAACTTCATTCGTATCATTGTCGACAAAAAAAAAAAAAATCGAAGTTTTCAGAAATAATAATAATAATAATGATTCATTTCATTTTTTTCATCACTGAGACATTAAGGATGGTGAAGAGATGGCGGTGATAAGTGTTCAATTTTCAACCCGCCGGTGATCGGCGCGGCGGCGGGGACAAAGCTTTTAGCGGAGAGTGGAGTGTGGCCGTGTGGGGAGAAGATCTTTTTGTCTTAGTTATGTTTGGTTGTGAGAAGGAATTGAAGAGAAATATTTGGATTTACCAGCTGGAATTATATGTCATTTTATGTTTTTTTAATAAAATTTGTTTGTCCAAAATTATATGCAATTTATTGAGTTGTCTTAAGTGTAGTTATGACTTAAAAACCTATTTCGGTGGACGTGTCAAAACGGAAAATCCGATCCATGTAAAAAGTCATATTTAAATATGGGTTTTGCTAAATGACACTTATGAAAATGTCTTTTACCAACTCACATTTCAAGGTGTGATTTCCAATTTTTAGTTATAACTTTGCTAAAAAACACTTTCATAAAAATTAGTTGGTGTCTTTTAACAAATGCTCATAAAATAACTTGCTAAAAGACACCTTCATAAAAGGTGGCTTCTAGCAAAACCCTTTAAATATTGGCCCTTAAAATACTACACGAGCCTTGCCCTATACGATCGACCCTTATTTATTTTTTATTTTTTGAAAACAATATAAAAAGTTCCACAAAATTTCTTATAAGCATTTAGATTTACAAACTTCAATCTTAAAGTTATGATCCTCTCAAGTCTTACGATTCATTAAAACTTGAAATGACCATTCAACATTCAACATATTATAGGTTTGCCCATGTGTCCCTTTTTGTAGCGACCAAGTATAAAGTTGTGAGAAACTAGTGAAGATGTAATACTCTTACTCACCATCTTGTCCCATAAATTACATTACATGCCTTGTTAACCTTTCGTAGTTCACAAAGCCACATTAAGAGAATGTCATACATGACGACATTGGTGATACTATTTTCAAGGGTGGAATGTACATACGTTTTTTCCATTTTCCATTTGAGTTGGTTTGATGATTTTGACTTGACCTTAGGGTACGCTCCTTTTATGGTCTCAAATTCAATTCTTCCGGATGCCAATTTTGGTGGCTCCTAGAACATAATGTCCTTTCATCAAGCTTCTTGCAACAATTACATTCATTGGTAAATAGACGCTCACCATCTACTCATTAAGCCTCGACACCTCTACAAGATTTATTAGCTTCGCACAACAATGACAATAGTACCCTCAGACGGTACCCACCCCAATTCCCTCATCTCCTTCAACAAATGACATGCCAAAATCACAGTGCCTATTACAAGCCTCCTAGAAAACAATACTATACACATATGCACCAAACTCCAACCATCTACCCTTCATAAACACATTCGTAAGCACATGCAAAATATAATAACTGCCATAAATTCCTCTTTCAAGCACGTCATCATACACTTCATGTGCACCACAAACCATGTTCCTCCTAACCATTGTAGTCAGAAGTTTGTTCATAATTGGAACCCAAGAAACCAAACCATGCTCTAACTTAGTTCTAAGACACTCACCACTAGTAATCTTAATAAATCTAATGTAACTATTTAACCAATAATTAAAAGTCCACTAATCTGATTTAAAATCATACCATCCAAAATGCTCCACCAAAAACATAATTGTTAAGCAAATATTGATTATAATTGTAAGTATTTGGGTTTCAAGATAGAATCTAGAGCAATAAACAAAAAATATCATCGATTTTAACAAACCCTCATTTTCTCTCAACTTTTTGGTAGATATCAGCTAGTTTGTAACTTTATGAATATAGAAAATGTTGTTTCAAAGATTGAGAACATGAATCACATCTTTTTACTTAAAAGATCGAAGTCAACGTCTCCACAACTATCAACTAAGGTAAGAGAGTCATCTGCAACAATAATATAAGGAATGTCGAAAGGAGAAGTATACTTAAAAAAAAATATTGACAATCCAATGTCATGTGATAAGTGGCATCAAAATCAAAGTACTCCTTGAGCTAGTGACAATAACTCTTAAGGTTGACACCCCAACTATGTACCACTTATCATATTGATCGATCGTGTGTTGTTCAAGAGAACGAAAAATAACCTTAGAATAACTATGCAAGTACATATTGAGATAAACGTCACTAGACAATGAATAGTGTCAATAATACGATGAACAATGTCACCCAAATGTTATCCGCAAACAAATGGGGGCTAAAAGGTCCCAAGAGGTCATAACCAAGAAAACACGAAGACCGCACAGTTTAAAGCTCGTAATACCACATAGAAAAATGAATTGACATACATATTAATATATTTTAATAATGTGAACAAAAGAACTAGTCTTTTTAAATATAGAAAATTCTAGACCTAATGGATTTATTTAACGGGCCACATAGTATAAAATAAAAGTAACTAATTATAAATACTACAATATTATATTTACAATCTATTATATAGAACAAGCACATTAAATAAACACACATTTTCACCTCTAAAAAAATATTTTCATAAATGGGATACTTTCTCTCATTCGTCTTTGTTTTGTGGTGTCTGAGGTTCGAACTCCAAACTCTACATATTTTATGCAATGAACTAAATTCACGAGGTCTTTCTCCCATTCTTTTAGACTAACCAAACACAACAATAATGCCACCTTTTATGAATAAAGACCATCCCAATGAATTTAAGGAAGCAATTAGTGAAATTAAACTCAAATTAGATCTTCCCAACCAACACCTTTTATTATCCATCAATAGTGGGAAAAGAAAAGCAAAAAGAGTAAAAAAACCATAAAGGTGAAAAAAGAAGAAAAGAAGTGTTAAGCTACCTTTACATAATTAGAACCAAAGAAGGGAAGATTGCATATCAAAATCTATCATATATCATATGTCACATTTTAAAGATTAAGCATAACCCAAATGTTGGTTGAAGTGTAATCTAATCACACAATCTCTCTTTTTATTCTTTAGCTCTCATTTTTGCCTATTACAACTATTTTTATTAATACTAGACAATTTTGTAAATTATCTTATAATAAGCAATGAATGTGAGTAATCCTAATGAAAGCAAGAACACAAACTAATTAAAAACTGGGCCCACCAAACCATATCACTTTGAAACAACAACACATGAACCACCATTGTCTTTCTTTCTCACTTTGCCTCTCAAGTTCAACACTTCAACTCAAGTATTTAGTTTCTTCTTTCTTTCAATTTTCATTCTCCCTCATGTTCTTCCTTCACACATAAACTGATCATGGCAACAACAGCCACTACAAACAAGTGGCTCACAAACTTTATCAACACAAATGGCTGCAATATTCTTGTACCTCATGTTTCTAAGAGACAACGACAACAACATTATCATCAACAATCTATGTATCTTATCCACCGACAACATGTATGTTATGCAAACTACTATCATTTTATGTTCCATCGTTTTGTTATCCTTTGGTAACCAATTTATATGTGTGCTGCAACACCACCAATGCACTTCACACTATTTTTTATTTTTTTTTTTTTTGGTACAGTACATATAACATAATATTTTTTATTCTATTGTTTTAATTTTTTTTGCTGTTAACTCTTAGGTGTGTGTTATGTGAATTGGAATTAACTTAAGGACCCTTTGGTATCAAAAAATGTTATCTGTTTTCATATTAGACCAAAATACTAGGGGCTTATTTGAGCTTATCTATCTAGATAAGTACCTGTCTGTAAGACTATTTACGAAGAGTTTATTTATGGAAAAAAACTTATGACATGTGTGTAAGTTGTTTTCTTCTTATTTCCACAAATTCTATATATAGTTTATTAAAATAACTTATAACGTAAATGATAACAATTTGACTTTATCTTAGTTTTTGTAATTGAAAAAACTTATGCATAAACATTTATATTGTAAACACTTAATTAAGCTGTTAATCTAAGCAAATCATCGATATATTTACTGTTATTTTTAAAAATCCTCATAATTAATACTACTAACTTGTTTCATAATTCTAAAGTTGACTATAGTTAATACACCACTACTACTAACTTGTTTCATAATTTCCTTTTTTTAGTATTCTTAGCCAGTACCGGGGCACCAGTTAGCACATTCCTTAATAAAAATCAAACACACAACATGATTATTTTTCATTCTAATATATATTTTCATGCAATTTTTTCTTAGTCAAATATACTCCCTCCGTCTAAACTTATATGACGTTTTGATCATTTCACACAAATTATAAGTCATTTTACAAAATTATTTTTCATTAATGGTATAGGAAAGAAAAATTAAAGAATTAAAAGAAGAGAGAATAATAAATAACAGTAGGAAAAGTAGCACTTAATGCTTCATTGCCACCGTAAAATGACTTATAATTTGGAACAATTTTTTTCTCCATATCGACTTATAATTTGGGATGGAGGGAATAACATTTAACTGTCATTTTAGATGGCAAAGGAAATCATCTCAATCGTTGATAAGAAAATATCCATTGATATTTCAACACATCTATATTTTGTTATGTGTGTGCACGTAACATGTACTATTGATTTAGATTACCTACTTTGAAAGTGAATTTGCTTACTCTAATAATCCAAAGCTTGAGTCGGTCCTTGGACAGGATATCAAGTTTTCAAAAAATATTTGGTTCTGTGTCTTAAGTCTAATAGTCTATTCAAATTTTGTATGTTTTGGTTTGTTCAGAGACCAATCTGTAAGGGATGCTACCTTTCAATGAATGGTTGCAAAGAAGGAGAAAATAATAAAAGAACAAGAGAACCAGTTAGGACGATAGAAACGCGAACATTGTCACCAGTAGCATCAGCTGCAATGGCCATGTACAGTCTCAGAATGGCCATTTCAGAGCTAAAAGAAGAATCTCCATTTAGTACCTCATCTGGCATAGTGAGAGTTGAGGTTCCTATTGAAGAGCAAGTTGAAGCAACTGATTGGCTTCATTCACAAAATCACCTTCTGCTTCCTAGATGCTACTTCTCTGGCAAGGAACAGAAATCTTTCCCTGGAAACTTGGTTAGTATTGCTGGTGTTGGTTCTGCTGTTTTCTTTTCGCAGTCACAGCCATTTTCCTATTGGGATTGGATATCTATAAGGAGGTAATTCACCGTAGTTCCGTGAAATTTTTTAAGTTAGTTTTATGAATTTGTTCACTATATTTGGTTTTACTAACTTCCTTCCAAATCAAACTGTTAATGCTTTGTCCCAAAATAAAGATAGTTCATAAACTGAACTGAACTGGTTGTCTGTCACAATTTGGTTCTTTTTGGTGCAGTTCAGTTTAATGGTTGGTTCGATTTTTGTTTTTTTTAACCGGTCTAGATATTAGGGTGGAGTATGTAAATTTAATCTTGTCTCCAAAGTATAGATGTTTGATTACTATCTGACAAGTTAATTTTCTCAGAATTTTGGTTTGATGATACTACTAACATTTAGTAGAAAGAAATCAATAATTAGAAAATAAGTCATGTTTGGTTCGCATGATAGTCAATAATCCTTTTCTGCACCCTGCCTTCTATTCCACAGCTACTATTTGATATTTTTTGTTGTTGAAAATTTTCACTCTGAAGGTTTCTTTCTGAGAGTTGCCCTTTGATTCGTGCATATGGAGGTATCCGTTTCAATGCAAAAGCTAAGGTTTCATCAGAGTGGATGGCTTTTGGTTCTTTCTACTTCATGATTCCTCAGGTGCATACCCTGTGTTCTTTCCAAAAACTAATTTGGTCCTTCAATGTGTCAAACGTTGTTATTATAGTCTTTGAATGTATGAAATTATAAAAACATCCCTAAATGTTTCTTTCCTTAGTGAGTTTGGTCTTTAAATGTGTCTTTTGTTAGTTAGTTTGGTCATCGAATATCTCTTTCATCACCGAGTTTAGTCCATAAAATTAGTAACAAAAGACATATCTAAGGATGTTTTTGTAATTTTAATACATTCAAGGACCATAGTGACACTACCTCACACATTTAGGGACCAAACTGATGATTTACTCATTTATAGCATTGGCAGTCAGAGATATCTAGCCGGGAAAAAATTGACAGGTTGAGTTTAATGAGCTTGAAGGAGGATCAATGCTTACCACTACTATTGCTTGGGATAATGATCTTTGTTGGTCATGGGAAAATGCTATCGTGGCACTTCAAGAAACACTTTGCAAAGTAAGTGTTAGGGCCTGTTTGGATTGACTTTTTTGAGTTTATCTACTAGCATAAACACATTTGAGACTGTTTGGGAGAGCTTAATTGGAACAACTTATGACATGTCCATAAGTTGTTTTCAGCTTATTTCCACAAGCTCTGCAGGATAGCTTATGAAAACAACTTATCGCTTATTTGAAAACAATGTAACTTTATTTTATCATTTGTCAGAGAAGTAACTTATAGATAAGCATTTTATGATAATTGTTAATGGCTGCGTAAGTATATTTGCATTTAAATTATTATGACTCAGGAAGAAGACTTTGTTGAAACTATGCATCTTTGTATTGCAGGTTTCTACTTCCATTGTAAAGTTTCCTAAGCAAGCTCCTCCAACATTGATATTAAGCAGCCATAACATTCCTAGTAAAGAAGATTGGAATCTTGCTGTTAACAGAGCTTTGCAGATGATAGAGCAAAATGATTCCTCACTTACCAAGGTAACTACATCTCATGCTTTTTCTTTATTAGATTTTGCATCACTCCTTGAGTTGCAAAGAACCCTTTGAAAGCTCATTTTCTTCTCCCATATTGGAAACTCAGGTTGTTCTAGCGCGAAGCACTAGAGTAGTGCCTACTGTTAATATCGATCCTCTGACGTGGTTAGCTTGTTTAAAGGTATTGGAGTTTTCTTTGCTCTTTTTTCTCCGTCAAATTCAGCAGTGTTATCTTACTGAAATGCAGTAGAAGGTTTCTTACTTATACATCAAAACGATTGTAGGTTGAAGGTGGAAATGCTTACCAGTTTTTCCTTCAGCCACCTAATGCACCGGCGTTTATCGGAAATACAGTAAGTATGCCATGTATGTGACTAGGAAAATATATATATTCAGACCCTTATCTTTTTATGTGGGTATGGGTCATAGTTTACTGATAAGTGGGTATAGTTAAGGGGGTAAACTTGTAACCTGAACCGTAGTTTTGAAACACAAGTTGTAATCTATAACCCTAAGCTTGGATAATAGAAAATTACTGCAACTACTCTGCAGTCAGAGACATAGGTATAATTGTCTGAACTGCATTATAAAATCTTGTGTGTTCTTTCACACTGCGTTTTTGTATATGTTTTCTTTTGAACCAGGGTTGTTGTTCTGGCATATTCTTATTACATACTATTTCAAGTTATGCTGAAATTTCTACAAAATATATCCACCAAATGAATTTCATGATATTTTAAGTTACATTCTAATTAAGTTTTATAAATTTTGGTCAATAGCATAATTTTGTTTACCTTAAAAGTCATCGTAAGGTGGACAACCTTTTTTGAAACTATATTCTGAACTGATTGAGTAATGATACATTTTATGTTTCCATTTTAATTTTTATGAACTTGATGAATAGCCAGAGCAACTATTTCACAGAAAATGGCTCCATATCACTAGTGAAGCTTTGGCTGGAACCCGTGCTAGAGGACCATCACTAGCACTAGATCGTCAAATTGAACTTGACTTACTTACCAGGTTTACCTTGTTGCTTAGGACTTTGACCTAAAAACTGCTGATTTATGGTTGTTTTCCCTGATGCTGATGCTGGTGATTTTTATTTTTGGTTTTGGTCATACAGTCCGAAGGACGACATCGAGTTTACTATAGTAAGAGAAAGCATAAGAAGAAAATTGGAGGTATGTTTATTTTTGTACTTTTCATTGTTGGCATGAACTGTTTCTGCTAAAGCATACGCTTCCCAATGTATGTTTGATTTTGTTTCTAAATGTTTTTTCCTCAAATCCTTGGATACTGATATAATAAGTATGCAATAGATGGAAGGAAGAGATTCAGTTTCTGTAAAATGATATTTGTTTTTAGGATTGAATACAATTTTCCTCCCTTTACTTTGTCTCAATCATGATTTTGGTCGCCCATTTCTAAATTCACAAATTCCGTCCTCCAATTTTCAAAATGGGTTACTTTTACCCACCCTATACATTTCGATGATATGGCAATTGAAATGCTTATGTGGCAAGTAGACCGATGATGTGACACTGTCTAGGCAGATTCTTACTTAGGGATCAAAATCGTAAATTAGGAAAAATAGAGGAACTAAATTTTATTTAAGCCTTGGTTTTATGTTGTGAATTTTTAGTATCGAGTTGTTAGCCTCGTGCAATTGTGTATAATCTAACACTAGATTGGAACTTTGGAAGTCTGGACTGTATAATCCAATACTCAACATGCTATTTCATTTTGCATAAGTCATTTTAGACCTTCCTAGGTTAACATGAGGACGAATCCTTTAACAATGCACGTGTTTTCGCAGGCAGTCTGTGAAAAGGTTATAATCGAGCCAAAGAAAATGATCAGAAAACTACCAAGGATCCAACATTTATTTGCTCAATTAACTGGCAGGTTAAGAAATGAAGAGGATGAGGTAACCATGTTACAGTTTAAGTTAAAATCTTTACCAATGAAAGTAACTTTATTTAATTCACACCTTGTAACTAAGCTTTCATTTTATTTGTTAGTTTGAAATTTTGTCATCACTTCACCCAAGTCCTGCAGTTTGTGGGTTTCCAACAGAAGTGGCACAAGTTTTAATTGCGGAAACAGGTATATCATTTTCCATACATTGTTGTTTCTAATACAACCAAATATTTTCTTACCTGTTCTTGAAATGCTTTTTAGGCTAAGCATATATGTTTTTCTTTTAGAAATGTAAAATGTGGTATAACTTGTAATAAAGTCAAAGTGAGGTGATATTGATATGTTTGGTAAAACCCATTTTTGAACATAGACAAAAAAATTTCACTTCAATTCACTTTGGTAAATTGTTCTTACTATAAAATACGGTGTTCAGAAGTGTTTGATCGAGGGATGTACGCTGGACCGGTTGGTTGGTTTGGAGGAGGTGAGAGTGAGTTTGCAGTTGGCATCAGGTCAGCATTGGTGGAACAGGTTAGCTATATAATCTTTTTTCAATGTCACATTCAGTTTGCATAGGTTGAGATTTTCATAATATCACATTCATGTTTCTAGCATCTGTTGTTCAAAATACAGTTTTCGCCTAGTATAAAATATTATTGTATCTACGAGGAGTAATCAAGAATTACCAAGTTAAATGAGATCCTATATTATGGAGACGAACGGGAATTGGTTGATTTATAGTAGCGGAATCTCTGTTAACGGAAGCGAGAACAATAACAAATATTTGAAAATTATGCAAAAGTAAACTCTGAAATTTCCAGGAATTTCAGTTATCCATTATTATTATCTCAATACTCACTTTAATTTAATCTTCAAAAGTTTTTTTTACCGGGCTGTTATTTAGCATGAATTATAACATTTGCAAGTTTTTATATAGGAACTAGGTGCTTTGATATATGCTGGAACAGGAATAGTGGAAGGAAGCAATCCATACTTAGAGTGGGATGAACTAGAACTCAAAACATCTCAGGTGTGTATGTGAATGCTTACATATTTTGGCATACATACACATACCATTCACTGCAAAAAAAAGTACATGTATCTAGTCCAAATTTGTATCAGACACATGTACTTGTTCGTTTATATTTCATTCTAGAGTTGTACTTCATTTTATTTCTGATAGTGTTGTCAAATAGCGGCGCTTTTATATGATACTGAATGTACGTTGATTTGTTTTGTAGTTCACCAAGTTGCTTAAACTGGACTTGCCTCTGAGACAAAAAGTGAGCTCTATCAACTTATAAGGTTTGTAGTGTTAATGATTATTTATGCAGCTCAACTTCTTTGATAGTCTTTCGATTTGTTTCATTTATATGGTTTATCTAACACATGTAGAGCTTAAAATTTGTTTTTGTGAGGAGATACTAATTATACATTTCATTTTGCACTCAACTAGTTATAAAACATTCTACAAAAATTAAAAGAAAATTTTGAAGTCTAGCTTCAAAGGTGAGATTTGATAGGGCCATGAATGGTGATTGATAGAAGTTGTTGCAAAAGTAGTATTTTAATTTGAATTTAATCAATATACACCGACAGTGCAAACAAGTTTTGCACATATACAACTACTTTAAGAATTAACTTTATAACATGAGATCACGATGGAATTTGATTGCACTTATGTGTTATACTTTTGTGTGCTGTCATTCCATAATTCCTAAACTCTTCCAATATTTATTTTTTTTTTTTTAACTTAATAAGAGAATGTATTATTCCGATGGCTTAGTTGTTTGATTTACAACTGATATGTTGTCATTCCGCTTTGAGATATTAATACACATCGAATGGCGATTCTCCACTTCTCTGTATTTAGTATGCGTGAGAGTTTTTCCGTTATTACAACAAAAAAAAAAGCATGTCTATTGTAAATTTAGGTCAAAGCTTCCCATAGAAACCATTTATAAAGATCAATTTGAACAATTTTTCCATGCACCAAAAATACAATTTTTCTTTAAATGCGAAAATCTTCAAATATAACATGAAGTCTAAGATTATGCTATTTCTTTGCTTTAGATATTGTGGCCTCCTTGTGCTTACATGACAACTATTTACAACAATTACAACCATGTGTCTTATTCCAATTGATGCGGAGCATGGCATATTACCTCAATAAAAGTGCAATTATGGAGAGGGAGGAGATTTGGACTAAATTGGGTGCTCATTTGACTATAGAATCAATTCCATAGTACATGTTGTATTATATTACATACGCCCTTATAGTTTTTTATTTGATAATTTCACATATTAAAAAATTATGAGTGTATTAAATTTATCTATTTTATGTACTAATATTCCAAGTTGTTCTTTAAGTAATGTTTTAGACAATGATGACACCACAAGGTTAATTAGAGCTATTTATTGTGATTTTTTTAATGTATCTAATGATTAAAAAAGAGCTCATACATTTTTTGTAGTCTCTTTTATACACTTTTTGTTTCCTTGTCTATCTGATTCTAATTCTAAAGCCCTGTTATACTAGCAATCACAGAAGAAAGACGATTGTTTTTTAGACACCAAACAATTGCTAAGAGACACCTAGCGGACAATAGTAAATTGTCGTTCTCTTCCGAATGGTAGTTAACTATTGTTTATCACTTTTTAAATCGGTTAACTGATTTAAAAAGTGATGTGAATGGTAATTAATTGTCGTTGGGGCATTTTGGATAGTTTGAAGTGCATGTGAGCGATTGTTAGGTGCCTAAATCGATTGACCCATGAATGAAGAGATTAAATTCATGAAGGACAATGACGTTTGGGATCTTGTACCGCTGCCACAAGGTGGGAAACCATTGGTTGCAAATGGATATTTAAAACCAAGAGGGATTCGAAAGGTGATGTGGAAAAGTACAAAGCCCGTCTTGTTGGAAATGGATTTATAGAGAAAAAACATTGATTATAAAGAGACTTTCTCTCCAAATTTTTCAGAAGACACTTTTAGGACTATAATGACATTAATGACGCATTTTAATCTTGAGATACATCAGATGGATGTAAAGATTGTGTATCTAAATGGTAACATTAACGAGACAATTTATATGGTACAATCAAAAAACTCTGATTTAGAATATTTCAAGGATATGGTTTGCAAACTTAAGAAATCCATCTATGGGCTCAAGCAACCATTTCGACAATAGTATTTCAAATTTCATGAAGGTGATCATCTTATTTGGTTTTGAGATGAATTTGGCTGATGAATGTATATATCATAACTTTTATGGTGCAAGTATATTTTCTTGAGTTTGTATGTTGATAACATTTTGCTTGCCAACAATGATATAGACCTATTGCATGAAACCAAGATATTTCTAGCTAAGAATTTGATATGAAAGATGTTGAAAATGCATCTTTTGTATTGGGCATACATATACATCGAGATCTTTCTCGGGATATTTTTGGATTATAAAAAAAAGGCTATATTGAGAAGTTTCTTAAGAGATATAGTATGGAAGACAGTAAATCAGGTGATACCTTTGTGGCTAAAGGACACAAATTTAGTATCAATCAGTGTCATAAGAATGAGACTTTGAAGACAAGGAAATGCAGAAGATTCATTGTGCATCAACATTAGGAAGTCTAATGTATGCTCATGTTTGTACACATTCAGAAATTGTGTACATTACAAGGATGTGGGCAAGTATTTAAGTAATTTAGGATTAGGGCATTAGAAAGCAATCAAACGGGTCATGTGGTACTTTAAGAGAAAAAATGCTACATATATCATAGGTCAAACGAGTTTCAGAGCATTAGGTATGCCAACACCGATTATGTGGGATGTAAAGATCTGTGTTATGTGGCATCCAACCATATAACTTAACTGAAAAACTTTGTCACCTACATGGATACAGAATTAAAAGCAAGTTGATGAATAGGAACCTGATGAAGTTGAAGCACATAGAAATCAAGTTCTTAGTTTTTCAAGAAATAACAACATATTTAACCTAGTGTAAAAAAACAAAACATCTTTAAACCTGAAAGATTTTTATGATATCTACTAACTTTGAGATACTATTTAAGAAAAAATAATTCATGTATTTATAAATTCAATGATAATTAAATTTTATTATTTTATTATAAATTTAATGATTTAGAATATAAAATTCATTTTTAAATAACAAAACTTTATCGGTTTTACTAATTTTTTCAATATTTTTATTTTCTTTTGTATTTTTTTGTATTTTATAGTAGGGTTTAAAATTATATCATAATGATATTGTGAATCAAAAATAGAAAATAAATTATGCGTTCAATTTTAGATTATAATAAAATGGAAATGTAATACCACTTTTTTTTTTCACATTTTGTGTGTTAGATTTTCGTCGCTAAACTATTAAAAATATAAGTAGAAAATATTAAGGGAGGGAATCGTAAATTTTAACATAAGAATGTAGGGAAATTAAAGTAATTTAAAGCTTCTCTCATGAGAGTGAAGTGTATTTTTTTTAATATATTTTGCATAAGAGAAGAGCATAGTGTATATTTTGATATTTCAAGAGAGATGAATGTAATTTACTCTTAATATTTTTTTATATGTGTACTATTGATATTATTATTAGTGTTAAAAGAAAACCTTATTTATATTCCATTTTACATCAATACACAATTTTTTTATTAAAAATAAGCAATATTCATTCATTCAAATTGATAAAGTACATTGATATAATACAAATTTGCTAAAAGCAAAAATAATGAACCCGTGAACAACCTAGCAACATCTATGTTAATAACACAATAAGTACATGAGTATACAAATATGCTATATTCAAGTATTCGAAATACACATGTCTCCGGATTTGCAACGTTGACTTGACGACACCAAAGTCATTAATTAGATATGTACTGTATCAAAGTTGATATGATGATCTGAACGGAACAAACACTATTACAAGACTGTTACAAGACGGGAAATACAAACAACGTTGCACAAAGACAAATAACAAAACAATGTCGCAATAAGATGACAAAATCACAAAACAAAAACTAAATAGAAGTGAAAATCACTTATTTAAATAAAAAGGAAGGAGAACAACAATTTATAGGGGTGATTTGGGGTCAAAAATTCTAAACCTTCCCTATTTAATGGTTGAAGGAGAATAAACTAGAGTTATAGGTGATGACTCACAAAGGAGAGAGAGAGTGGACAACCAAAATTTATATCAAACACAATTTTTTTTTTTCATTTTTTAATACATATGCGTCTGCATTAAAATATGAGTTTTGTTAACGAGTGTCCTTTGAACACTTTTTAAGGATCATAAATTTAAAAATTACTATTCCTTTCAAAAGTCAAATATTACAAATTTTAATGCATTAAATATCCGTATTTCCATGAAAACTTACTATTATTAAATATCTTAAAGAGTGTATGAAGGCACTCTTTAAAAAAAATATTAGGCATGCCCTCAAAACCATAAATCATAAATCATGAAAACAATTAACAGCCTCTAAAAAAACGGTCAACCGAAGTTATAGATACAAATATCAGAAAGCAATAGCCCATTTTGTTATAAATTTTTTATTATTATAAAGTTCATTTTTTTAACCAAAAATTATAAAAATATCTTTATAAACATTTTTGAGAAATTCATCTTAGGTAGACCTCCCTCTACTTTTAGAAAAATAATCTCTACCATCTGAATTACAAAACTGACGGCTAACTCTAAAAACAAATTCGTATGGAATCCGAATAATAAATTAATGCCGAATTCTTACTTCTTAGGCTGTTTTGAAGTTGACTATGTATATATATGGATCAACCAAAAATCATGGGATGTTTTAATCTCCACGTTCATATTAACTCGTTGTATGTGGACCAATATCTTCACAATGGTTCAACTTGTTTGACACAATTTATTTGAGGAGGATTTAATAAGGAAGATTAATTTGAAATTTAATTATCGGGGGTTGTCTTTTTTATTTTATCCAAGAACATTTGAATCAGATGGTAAAAAAATCCTCTATAAAGTATTGTCCATAAAGTCTCTGCAATCATACATAAATGACCCGTAGTTAGAAATGAATAAGGCTAGAGAAAATTATGTAGTTAGAGCTGACCATTTTTGGATTAATTGATTGATATAAGATATACTACTAATAGATCGGAGTTATTTACACTTTGATTTTATAAAACGATTCTATAAACAAATACAGGAACTAATTAAAAGTTATTTAACATAGTGCAAATTGGCGTGATTTCTTGCAGGAGTATGGGTTTGGAGGTTAATGACACAGTCAATGTTTTGATTTGCAATAATTGAGACATTAGTTAGTATAAAAGATGTCATGGGTGATCGTATAAATTTGAAGAAAACAAAACACCTCCCAATATATTGGAAACTATCCTTTCCATCTTTTTTTATTTTATTATAGTCAAGTAGTCTCTTTCTTCTGTTGTATGTTGTATGATAAACTTACCGTAACAAGTTAAACAATATGGTTTTTTTGTTGATGCTTCTTGTGCTTATCGGGTTGGAGATAACGGGAACAGGTACGTATCTTATTCGAATTTCTTTTTCCATCCTTCAAATCTACTTTGAATTATGAAATCCGAAAAAAGTCAAGGGTGTTGAATGATATTTTTAACGTATTTTTGCGCTTTTTGAATTATATAATGTAAATTTATAGGACACACGAGAAACCAATAGGATTGAAAAATTGTTGTTGTTGTTAATTGTTATTGGGTTGAGTCTCCTTTAAGTTGCTTTTGGTGTTGGCCTTTATAGAAAAATTAAAATGATGTTTTATGTCCATATATAATACAAAAGATATATGCTTGTGGTCATATGTAAATCTTACAAAAGTTGTAGAGTTAGGTTATTTCATATATGAACTCACTATTTAACTCGGACCATTTTTTCCCATTTCCTTTAAGCAAAATAAGTCTACGAGGAGAGATAAAATCAATTAAAAACCTTCCAAGAATCCAATGTTTGAGTTTTTGATATTGGGGTGTGAGAAAACGTTTTAGGGTATAAACACAAACCGTTGAAATGAGGACAAGTTTATGATTTCGAATTATATATAGCAAGGGTTAAATTATATAATCTCAAACACATTAATAAGGAGTTCGGATTATATAATTCGAGCAAATGGTATTTTGTGAAGAAACGCGAGTGAAAAAACTAGTAGTCACAAGTTTCTTGCCAATACTACTTTGGGGTGCATAATAAATATAATCCGAGCAATTTTATTTTCCAAAATAAATATTAAATTTTACTCATTTTAGGAGATAAAAAAGATTTAACCAAACTTTTATAAGAAACAAAATCAAAATTATCAATTTTATAAAAACCACAAACATATTTGACTCATGTTATTATTGTCATCTAATGCAGAAGCACAATCAATTGGAGCATGTTATGGGCAAGTGGCAAACAACTTGCCTCCCGCTGCGTTTGTAATAAATATGTTCGAACAAAATATTATTTTTAAAATGAGAATATATAATCCTGATCAAGCAACTTTGGAAGCCTCAAGAGGATCTCTCTTATCTCTTGTCATTGGGGTTCCTAATGAAGATATTCAATCAATAGCCAATGATATTTCATCAGCTAATAATTGGGTCCAAAACAATATACTAAAATACTCTCAAGATGTTAAATTTAGGTACATTGTTGTTGGGAATGAAATAAATCCTAGTAATGACCCAACATCACAATTTGTTCTTCTTGCAATGCAGAACATTTATACAGCACTTGCATCTGCCAACTTGCAAAATCAAATTAAGATTTCAACCGCTATACATATGGGTTTGTTGGGAAGTTCATATCCTCCATCAGCAGGAGCATTTAGTGATTCCACAATTCCATATATTACTCCAATAGTTGCATTTCTTGTGAACACTGGGGCACCACTTCTTGCCAATGTGTATCCATACTTCTCTTATATTGGTGATCCACAAAACATTCCTCTTGACTTTGCTCTTTTTAAACAACAAGGAAACAATGCAGTTGGTTACCAAAACCTCTTTGATGCCCAGTTAGATTCAGTTTATGCCGCTCTCGAGAAAGTCGGCGGTTCTAGTGTGAAGATTGTAGTGTCTGAGAGTGGGTGGCCATCTGCAGGTGGAGATGTGGCAACAACTGAGAATGCTCTAACATACTATAGTAATCTGATTAATCATGCCAATAGTGGGAATGGAACTCCTCTTAGACCTGGTCAAGCTATTGAGACATACTTGTTTGCTATGTTTGACGAAAATCAGAAGCCTGGTGCAACAACTGAACAATATTTTGGTCTCTTTACTCCTACTGACACGTCACCTAAATATATTCTAAGTTTCAATCAAATAAATTGATGATTGAAAAAATGTATGTACCTAAATCTTGTTTATTTGAATAATTGTGTCATGTATGCACATGCTGGTTATGTTTCCATGTCTATATTGCATTGCTTACTTGTGTTATTCCCCTCTATCTCATTCACCATCAATAACATTTTCCTTCCAACACCACTCATAATTCTTAGCTTGAAATATCCTTTATCTCAAATAATTTCATATATTACTGATAAAAATTTCGTAACGTACAATTACATTCACTTAAACTGGAATATAATTTATTTCTCTTAGAGTTAAGCTTTTACATTCTTTTAGACCATCGTTTTATAACGATTGCAGAAAAATCTCAAATTGAGCTTTATGTAAGTGGAAAATGAGTTCGTGCAACGAAAATAATAATTGCAATAATGATAAATGTATACAAGTATATATACTAATTTAAATTTGTCCAGCCATTCTAAATATTTTAAATGAAGTTGTACATAACTAATAACAAGATCGAGAAAGCAAGAAGAATACAAGATAAATATCATTGACACCAAGAATCTGAAAGAAGAAACATAGTGATGTCAGATTTGGAGTCTTAAGGTAACATCTAAAGTTTAAAAAAATTCTGGAGAGCTACAGGAATATAATTATATGTCAAGATAATCTTATTGCTAAGGGGGGTGACTTGCTCTTCCTGATATCATTGGTGTGAAGTGTACCTGAAACAAGTTCACATATTTTTCTTTGTGTCACACTGACGATTGGTGTGGGGAGAGCAATCAAGGAAAGGAAGTTAACCCCAAATTTTATTATGCCTTATCAGATTATAGAAATAGCGGAGACAATGGCGTATTGGATTACGTTACCACATTTGTCGTCTTCAATTCATGTTTTCTTTAACATGTCACAACTAAGGAAGTATGTTTTGGATCCATCATAGGTGATTGAGCTGGGATACCATTCAATAAGAGAACTTGTCTTTTGAAGTACTGCTTGTGAAGATAGGGGATAGGAAAACCAAGAAATTAAGGAACAAGGAGATTATGTTGATCAAAGTAATTTGGAACCAGACAATGGGAGATGCGACTTGGGAATTGGAGAGCAAGATGTTAGATCAGTACCACACTTGTTTATCAATGTTTGATTTTCGAGGACTTGGGAATTGGAGAGCAAGATGTTAGATCAGTCCTCAACTTGTTTCTCTGTTTTTTGTTCGTTTTTTTGCTTCATCATTTTCTTCTTCACCATTGTTGCATCTTCACCTTTTTCCTTCCTGATTTCATGGCGTGTAACAACAATCAACAACAAAATTCCGATTCTGAATCTGAATATTTTGTTCATCTAAGTGAAGGTCCAAACTTTGTTGTAGTTTCACCGAAATTCAACGGTTCGAATTATCTTGCATGGAGTTGTTCTATGCAACGTGCTTTAGGTGCCAAGAACAAGCTCCCTTTCATCAATGGAACGCTTCCTGTACCTAACATTGATGATCTTAACTGTAATGCTTGGGAAAGGTGCAATCACCTCATTCATTGGTTGATTAATTCTGTTTCAGATTCCATTGCTCAAACTATTGTCTTTCATGATAATGCCTTTGATGTTTGGGAAGATCTCAAAGAACGTTTCTCTAAAGTTGATAGAATTTGCATTGCATCGTTGAGATCCTCCATCAACACTCTTAAGCAAGGTACAAAATCTGTATTGGATTACTTCACTGAAATGAGAGCTTTATGGGAGGAACTGCATTCACATAGACCCCTTCCAAATTGTCACTGTCATTTTCAGTGCAAATGTGATGTTGTAAGGGTTCCTAAAACCTATAGGACTGAGGATCAGATAATTCAGTTTCTTATTGGTCTCAATGAGCAATTTTCTGTTGTCAAGACTCATGTTCTTTTAATGGATCCTCTTCCTTCTTTGAATAAAGTGTTTTCGTTGGTTGTTCAAGAAGAGAGCAAGAATGCCTCTATTTCTATTACTCCTACTCTTGAGGATAACAATGTTTTGGTGAATGCTTATGATGCAAGAAAGTCTCAAGGGTGTGGTAAAGGTTCATATAACAAACCCCTACTAGATATTGTACTTTCTGCGACAAATACAATCATACTATTGATTTTTGTTATCAAAATCATGGATTCCCTAATGTGAATAAGTCAAATTCACAAGTTAATGCTACTTCTGGAGAAGCATCTGAAGTTAGCAATTCTTCTGGTGTATCTGGTTTGTCTCAAGAAAAGATGGATCAACTTGTAGCTTTGTTACAGCAGGCAAACTTGTTTTCCTCAACTGCCACCACTGCATCTAGCCCTGCTACCAATCACATTAGTGTTTCTCCTCAAGTTTCTTCCAGCTACACTGTTCCATCATCATCTTCTCCTCTTTCTGCAGGTATAATCAATTCCACTACTTGTTCTCCACTTTCTGATTCCTATTGGTTACTTGATTCTGGTGCTAATGAGCACATTTGTTGCAATTCTAAGTTGTTTAGTTCATTTTATCCTATTCCAGCTGTTCATGTTAATTTACCTAATGGTTCACATGTTATTGTTACTCTTGCTGGCAATATCATCTTTAGTTCTCAATTTTATCTTACAAATGTTTTTTACTCTCCTTCCTTTAAATTGAATCTCATGTCTGTAGCCAAAGTGTGTCAATCTTTAAACTGTTTTTTCAAATTTATGCCTAATCCATGCATCATACATGACTTAACATCCCTAAAGATGATTGGTTTGGCTAGTCAACTGGATGGATTATACAAGTTTCATGCTCTATCTGTTTCTCATAATAATGTTCCTTGTAGTTCAATTTCCAATTCTTGTAATATTTATGTTTCTTCTAATTCAAGTCATGTTATTCCTAATAAAGCCATTTGACACTTTAGACTTGGACATCTTTCTCATCAGAGATTGAATATGATGTTTTCTTTGTATTCAAATATTGTTTCTGATAATAAAAATTATGTATGTGACATATGTCATTTTGCTAATCAAAAGCATTTATCTTTTCCTGCTAGTGTATCTCATGCTTCCTCTAATTTTGAACTTTTGCTTCTTGATATTTGAGGGCCTTTATCCGTTACTTCTGTTCATGGTCACAAATATTTCCTCACTATTGTTGATGACCATAGTAGATTCTTATGGATCATTTTACTCAAAACTAAATTAGAAGTTTCTCATCATGTTAAATCCTTTATTACAATGATCCAAAATCAATTCCAGGTTACCCCCAAATGCATTTGATCTGACAATGGTCCTGAGTTTCTCATCCCTTCATTTTATGAGTCTCATGGTATTTTACATAAAAAATCTTGTGTTGAGACTCCCAAACAAAATGGTAGAGTTGAAAGAAAACATCAACACATTTTGAATGTTGGGAGAGCTCTTTTGTATCAGTCTAAACTTCCTGCATCTTATTGGTCTTATGCTATATTGCATGCTGTTTTTATTATCAATAGAATTCCAACTCCTTTACTTCAGGGTCAGTCACCTTATCATGTTCTTCATCAAAAATTACCTGACATTAATACTTTCAAAGTGTTTGGTTGTCTTTGTCATGCTTCTTCTCTTCAATCACATAGAACTAAACTTCAACCTAGAGTCAGAAAAACAATTTTCTTGGGTTACAAGTTAGGATTTAAAGGATATATTCTTCTTGATACTCACTCTAGGGAGATTTTTGTTTCTAGATATGTTGTCTTCCATGAAAATTTTCTACCTTATCCCAGCAATTATGAGTCAATCACCACTAACTGGGAGTACTTTTCTCCTATTGACAGCATTCCCACTGTTTCCATTGACCATGCACCTCATGTTTCTGTCATTGATGATGATGATTATTCACCCTCTTCTTCCATTACTAATAATTCTCCTTCACCTCCTACTTCACCTATTAACCCTTCACCTATAAATCCTTCACCTGACGTACCTCCTGATATTCATATTTCCCCTAGAAATAAAACTGCACCTGTTTACCTTTAGGATTATGTTTGCAGTCGTATTCATGTTTCCCCTTATCCTATATCCAATTATTTGTCTCATCAAAACTTATCTAACACTCATTCTCATTTTGTCATGTCTTTACATTCTCGCACTGAACCTACAACCTATGCTGAGGCAAGCAAGTATGAATGTTGGAATCAAGCTATGCAAGCTGAACTATCAACTCTTGAGACAACTGGTACATGGAAAATTGTTGACTTACCAGATCACATTAAGCCAATAGGCTGCAGATGGATATACAAAATCAAACATAATGCAGATGGCTCAGTTGAAAGATATAAAGTAAGATTGATTGCTAAGGGTTATACTCAAATTGAGGGTCTTGATTACTTTAACACAAACTCTCATGTTGCTAAGCTAACCACTATCATCTTGTTATTGCTTTGGCATCTATTCACAATTGGAATCTTCACCAATTAGATGTTAACAATGCCTTCCTTCATGGTGAATTACAAGAGGATGTTTACATGATGCTCCCTCCTAGTGTCACTTCCACCAAACCAAATCAAGTTTGTAAGCTCTTAAAATCATTATATGGTTTGAAGCAGGCTAGTAGGAAGTGGTATGAAAAACTCACATCTATTCTTATTCAACAAAACTACACTCATGCATCTGCAAATCACTCTCTCTTTACTAAACACACCGATACATATTTCACCATCCTTCTGGTTTATGTTGATGACATTATTTTAGCTGGAAACTCCCTCTCCGAGTTTCAACACATCAAATCCATTCTGCACTATTCTTTCAAGATTAAAGATTTGGGGCAGTTAAAATATTTTCTTGACCTTGAAGTTGCTCACTCCAAACAAGGCATTTCATTGTGTCAAAGGAAGTATGGCTTAGATCTATTGTCTGACTCTGGTACCATTAGTTCCAAACTTGTCTCTACACCTTCAGATCCATCCCTGAAACTTCATAATGATTCTTCTCCACCATATGAAGACATTCCTTCTTATAGAAGATTAATTGGCATGCTACTTTACCTTAATACTACCAGACCAGACATTACTTTCATCACACAACAATTGGGCCAGTTCCTTTCTAAACCAACACAAACTTATCATAATGCAGCTTTAAGGGTACTCAAGTATCTCAAGAGTTGTCCAGGAAAAGGATTATTCTTTCCTAGAAACTCTTCACTGCATTTACAAGGTTTCTCAGATGCTGATTGGGCCGGTTATGTTGATACCAGACATTCCATTTATGTTTAGTGTTTCTTCTTAGGTCACTCTTTGATTTCATGGAGAACAAAGAAGCAAATCAATGTTTCAATGTCCTCCTCTGAGGCTGAGTATCGTGCTCTAGCTTCATCCACTTGTGAGCTTCAATGGATTCTATACTTACTCAAAGATATCAACATTCAATGTTCTAAACTTCCCATTCTTTTCCGTGATAATCAAAGTGCCCTCCATATAGCTGCCAATCCTGTCTTTCACGAACATACGAAGCATTTGGAGATTGATTTCCACTTAGTGAGAGAAAAACTTCAAGCTGGAATTCTAAAGCTTCTCCATGCATCATCTCAAGATCAACTTGTTGATCTCTTCACCAAATCCTTGCTTCCTCAGCCTTTCACTACACTATTATCCAAGTTAGGGTTGCTGGATTTAAACCAACTTCTAACTTGTGGGGGGATATTACATGATAATACTAAGTAGGATAGCTTAGCTTAGTTTATCTTTAATATGCTGCAACGTTCCTATTGTAAGCTATTGTGTATGCTAAGCTCTCTATAAATAAGCTTGTATCCATTGAACTCATAAACAATAACAAACTATTTTTCATTTCTCATAATAGTAGTCAAGTGAATTTTCATGTACACAAGGATACAACAAGTCACAGTGTCATGTTTAGAATTGGACAAGGTGGTCTTTCAGCTGTAGGATATGTTGATTCATAATATGTTTGTGATATGGATGATATGAGGTCTCTAAAAAGATATGTCTATACTATTATAGGAGGATCTATTTGTTGGAAATCGATCAATCCAGAGTGGCCATGCATACAACTGAAGTAGAGTATTCATCGTTAATTGAGACTGCCAAAGAGGTCTTATGGCTTATAGGATTAATGAGGGAATTGGATGTTGAATAAGGTGGAGTTCAATAACATTGTGATATCACTCTAGTACCATACATATTGATGTGAGGTTTCACAAGATCAGAGAGATACTTGGACCACGACATATATTATTTGAAAATGTTCATACTTAAGAAAATGCAGATGATTTGTTGACCAAGTTAGTTTCCCACTAATAAGTTCAAGCACTACTTGAACTTATTACATGTTTCTCAATGTTAAGCAAGAGTTGTACCGCTAGTTGTTATGATGTGAACATTATGCAGTAAATCTTCATCAGGGTTTGATATTCTCAATGTCGAGTATGACTCATAGACAGTGTCAAGGGGGCAAACGGAAAGGGAGAGGAGCGAGTGGAACAAACTTTTCCCTCACCTTTTCGTTTGGACAAATTGTGTGTTTGACCAAACTATTTGATATAGGGTGGCAACTAGGGGTGCGAAGAGGGGATAGGCCCTCTAGCGTACTTGGCCGAACTGCATAAACAAACAATTATGTTCATTGTCTTGTAATTTAGTGTCTCCTTACTCTTTTGTTAATAATTTTAAAAGATGTAAAATCTATGGTGGGCAATCAAGTATATTTTTGTCAACATCAAAATCAATTTTGATGTTTTCCACCATGACATCAAACACAAAATAAAATATAAAGATGAAATTACATAATAAGCAAACAACATATGATATTCCATTTATTTAATTCATTTTTAAAATAGAAACATGGAAACAACATGCGTACACATGACACAATTATTTATTGTTAACTAAATTTAAATACATGTACTTTTGAGATAATCAATTAATTCAAATGAAACCTATTTGATATTTAGGTGATTTGTCAGGATTGAAGAGACCAAAATGTTGTTCGGTTTCTGCACTAGACTTTTGATTTTCTTCAAACATGGCAAACAAGTAAGCCTCGGTAGCTCCATATGGTCTCTTAGGAGTCCCATTTCCACTCTTGACATGATTAATCAAATTAGTATAATATGTAGCAGCATTGTCAGTTGTGGCCCTATCTCCTCCTGCAGATGGCCACCCACTCTCCGACACAACTATCTGCAAATTAGACCCCCCCACATTCTCAAGAGCAGCGTATATTGAATCTAACTGGGCATCAAATAGGTTTTGGTATCCATCTTCGTTGTTTCCTTGTTGATTAAAAAGAGCATAATCAAGAGGAATGGTTTGTATATTACCAATATAAGCGAAGTAAAGGTACACATTGGCAAAAAGTGGTGCCCCGTTGTTAACAAGAAAATTAACTATCGGAGTTATATATGGAATTGAAGAAGGAGGATAAGAACTAAATCTATGGTGCCCCGAAGTAAAGGTTTTAACTAATTATGTATCTAATGGAAGGACATTTGAACATCTTATAAAATAATTTATGTGTTTGGTGTTAAGCTTAGCATGTCATTCCGCTAAAAAGTTAATGAATCAAAAATCATATTTCATTCTATTTATATCAAAAGCTACTTAAAGGATTGAAAAAGTAGTCAAGGGAGACCATAATAATAGAAATCAAGATCAAACAAGATAGGTACCTGTTGTCTCCAACCCAATAAGCACAAGAATCAACAACAAGAAAATCATATTACTAACTTGTTATCCTAAGTGTATCAATCAACAAATGAAATGGATAATTTGTTTTCTACAAATTTATTTCTACAATGTGGTCGAACTCCTTTATAACAAATGTCTGGAATAAGGCAAGAGTCGAATCATTAATTTGTCATTAACTTTCAAGCCCATTTTCCTACAAGAAATCACACCAATATCTACTATGTAAAATACTAAACTTTTAATTAATTCTTTGTTTGAAGAATCATTTTAAGAATCCAAGTTTAAATTATTCTGATCTATTATATACTACTATATGTTGTATGTATTCCTTCATTATGCATGCAACATACCAGTTGAGATACTGGCATGATCGATTATATCTTTTATCAATTAAACCAAAATTTGAAGTTTTGTGGAATTAAGTTTCAGAGTAAAAATAATAATAATTAAGTTTCCAGTGCATGCCTATGGTTATACTTAACTAGTTATCTAGCTCGTGCAAAGATTTTATACATATTATTTCATGATATCGATCTTTAATATATTTAAATTAATTGTTTATTTGAATAAATCATTATTATTGTATACATTTTTATTAAATCAAATACTGTTAAATTTAGTTAATTAATAAGTAAATTGAAAAAAAAAACATTTTGAAATCGTGTTACTCCATATTAAAATCGTTTGTGGTCTTGTTTTTCTGGCATGGTTTTGAGTTTTTTCGACGTGGTTTGGTTATTTGTTTTTGGGTTAGTTTTACTCATTGCTTCTGTTGTGGTTATCTGCTTCTATTTGTGGTTCTCTGCTGCTTGGTATATTCCATTATGAGTATTCTATTCTTTACAAGTTCTTTTTTATTTGTGTATTTTACTATTGTCCTTGTTTGTTATAAAAAGAGTAATTGAATGGGTAAAATTATTTTTTATCATAACCATATAATGTAAAAAGTTAAAAGAAAAGATGTAGAGTATTGATAGAAGCTCTACTTAGCCCACATATAAAAAAAGAAAAAAGACAAAGATTTGGAAACATGTGATATGAATAATTTGAAGATCCTTCGATCAATAATTATGTTCCTCGATCGATCGATAGGTATGCAACTCAACATACTATAAGAAAAAAAAAATCAAAATCAAGACGGTCATTATTTATTGCAACTTTTTGAATGTTTTTATAAATATCCTCGTAAAAATTTATGAAATATTAAATTTAGCCATTAATATTAAAAAGACAAACATTAAATGAGGGTTAAAAAGTCTTTTACATAATATATTCTTAATAAAAAAAAAGTTCTTTATCGAATAATTTAACTTAATTCTTTATCAAATAATTTAACTTCAGTTGGCATGATTAAATAAACGATGAAATTAAACCATAAAGAATTTGCAGAGAGTAAATAAAGCGAGGAGAGAACAACATATATTTATAGTGGTTCACTATCAACCAATCGAGTCTACCCATAACAAAGTGATTTTTCCTTCCCTTGAGATGAACTTAATTCACTAACCAAGCATTCTTTGCTCTGTTTGTGAGTATTGATATGCTGCCTCTCTAGGATGAGTTTTCTTCAATAACCTCTCCAAGCCTTGTGAGTATTCTTCAACAGTCTCTCCAAACCTTATGAGTATTTTTCTTGAAGCCTCTCTAGACTAACATTACTAGAAATCGTTTCTATTTATCTCAACAAATCTTGGCCACTGCCTTGTTGAGAACCTGATTGTTTAATTGTCTCTCCAAACTCTCCTTTTGACAAAGATTGGTTGTCAATACTAGATAGAGTACATGAATGAGTTTGTACCTGAATGACACAACTTTCTTCAAGAGGATATTACAATACAATCCTATTATATCAGTTTTAAGTGTTCAACGACAACTTGATCGATTTACAACATGATATAATGACACACTTTTTGAGTGGATTCACAATTAAGCTCGAGATACATGTTCAAGGATTTTTTTTTTCTTCTTCAGACTTTGAATATATGAATTTTCCTTTTTCTTTCTTCCTTTCTTTCATGGGTGTTCCGTAGAACTATCTCATGATACCATACATCAGATGATATTTGATTGGACTTGATTTTCTTTTAGTTCTATAACATGATCATTGGTCCTTCGACATTTAGTCAACCAACTTGGGTCCTTCAACCACCTCTTCAATTTGAATAACTTAACTTTTATACCGATAAAAAAACTATCCATTGTGAAGGATATCCGGCCTATGCAAACTTGAATTGAGTTTCGCTACCATAAGAATGAAATAGTCTAGTTGGTTAGGACATTCAACTCAAATCTCATAAGAATGTAACTTGAGTTTCGCCACCAATGCGAAGACCTTGTTGGTGAACAATATGCAAATACCTCACCTCTGTCGACGTCATCTAAGTTTTGAGTCTTTCTCATACTCTAGGGAGCTTGAAATACAACTAATCTAGAAAAAAAAAATTATATATAAAGAGACCATTTTTGTCATTATTAAATAAAAAGTAAGAGACAATTTTTGTCTTTGATGCATACAATTAAAAATCGTTGTTGTTTGTCAGTATTGCATAGTACAATATTATTGTTACCAAGTACTTTTACTATCCGTTCTTTATTATCACAGACAATTCAATTTTTAGTTTCATTGAATAGCTGAGGTATTTGGTCTATATTGTAGAACGAATACATCAATTATTTAATGAACTTAAAAATGGAGGTGGTATTATATTTGTAATCTTTTGTTTCATATTGCCAAACAAATTGTTTGTATGCTTTACTTTTTAACGTAGCTTTTCTAGTAATTTGCTCTTATTTAAAATTAAAAAGCAGCCCCGCAAGCAAACGTCTCTAGACGAAAACTCGCTGCTCGCGGGAGACGGCCATAGTAGAGACATTTGAAAGAACAACATGTGAATACATGGCACAATTATACATAGTTAACTAGATTTAGATACATATATTTTTAAATAATCAATTTTTCATTTGAAACCTATTTCATATTTAAGATGACAGTAATGTTCCTTGTTGTATCCAACTCGATACCCGACTGTGCCGCATGGTATTTAGGTGATTTGTCAGGATTAAAGAGACCATAGTGTTGTTCAGTTGTTGCACCATTCTTCTGATTTTCATCAAACATGGCAAACAAGTAAGTTTCAATAGCACCGGGCCTCTTAGGAGTGCCATTCTTGACGTGATTTATCAAATTACGATAATATGTGGCAGCATTGTCAATTGAGGCACTATCCCCACCTTTAGACGGCCATCCACTCTCGGACACAACTATCTTCACATTAGAACCTCCAACTTTCTCAAGAGCAGCGTATAGTGAATCTAACATGGCATCAAAGATGTTGTTGTACCCAACTTCATTGTTTCCTTGTTGTTTAAAAAGAACATAGTCAAGAGAAACGCCTTGCTTATTACCGATATAAGCGAAGTACGGATACACATTGGCAAGCAGTGGTGCTCCATTGTTCTTTAGGAAGTTTATTATTGGTTGTAAATATTGTTTTGCTTGGTCAGTGAAAACACCATCATTGGGTGGATATGATGTACCAATCAAAGTCGTGTCAATTGCTGTTGAGACCTTGATTTGGCCTTGTAAATTGGCTGATGAAATTGCATTTTGAATGTTTTTCAAGGCAGGGAGAATGGACTGAGCCTCATTGTCAAGAGGGTGAATTTCATTTCCAACAGTGATGTACTTGATATTTATATCTTGAGCATAGGGTGTCACATATTTTTCGAGCCAATTTGTGGCTTCACTGGCATTGGTAAGAGAAGAAAGGGTTCCCTTGGCCACATCAAGGATCAATTCTATGTTGGAACCTCTAAGGGCTTGTAGGACTTCTTCATCTGGGTAGTATATACGCATTTTGCCAATGCCCTTTGATTTATATAAATCTACAACTTCTTGCTTTGATGGTAGATTGTTGCCATTCATTCCATAACAAACGCCTGTGGACTTATATAATGAACTAATTGTAAATCATTCCAATTTCTTTTAACAAAAGGCATAATAGCAGTTTTAACCCCTTAACTTTTTCAAAGTTGCGATTTTGGCCCCCTAAAAATATAAACTACAAAACCGCCCCCTAAGTTTTGCATCTGTGGCAGTTTTAGCCCCCAAGGTCAATTTTGACTCGGTCTACGCTGACATGGCACCCTAAGTGAGGTGTCACGTGTTATTTTTTTTATTTTATTTTTTTACCAAAAATTGGCCTTGGGGGCCAAAACTGATACAGTTGCAAAACTTAAGGGGCGGTTTTGTAGTTTTTTTTAGGGGGCCAAAATCACAACTTCGTAAAAGTTAGGGGACGAAAACTGCAATTAAGCCTTAACAAAAATATAATTTTTAGTTTGTTAGGGGAGAAATTTTTTGTTAGCAAATTAAACGCCAACCTCATTCTTCATACTCTATCAGTGTCATAACCCATTATACCATTAGGCTACACATTTAGAAATTTATGTCCTCTAAAAAAAGTCTTTTTTGTCAAGTAGTTTAATGGCTAAAAATTAACTTCTTAAGGTGAACAAATGGAGTGTCTGAGATTCAAACCTCCGACTCCTACATACATAATGCAAATGCTCATACGAACTGAGATAAGCTCATGAGGACTCAGCCGTACAGTTTGGTTTGGTGTTTTTATTTGAACAATTGAACTGCAACATAAGAGACTCAGACTCAGTCGTACCCAATACTCAGCATGATATGTTTCTTACTTATACATGCTGAATTTCTTATTTTGATATAATGCAACATGCTAATGCTAAAATTAGCAATTTGTACACGATATGTACTCTTAGTTTAATGTAATGCAACATTTGAATGGTAACTTGTGTAAGACAAATGGTAATGATTGAAAATTTCAAAAATGAATTAAGGATGTTTTAGTTTGGGGTGCAACTAGAAAAAATTCGAGAAATAATCGTTTCAACCTTAATTTATTTAAGTTACACATCACATTCTTGTTGGATAAGGCGTTGAATGTATGGTAAGACCCGACATAATAGAATTAGAAATGATAATATTAAAGAAAGAGTAGAAGTTGTACCTATTGTAGAAAAGGTGATGAACTCTTGACTTACGTGGTTTGAACATGTAAAATGGAGATTTGTAGATTCTATAAAAAGAAAAGTAGACCAAATAAATGATAGTTAAATCAATAAAGACAAGAGAAGATCTAAACAAAATATAATAATACTATTAAAAAAACTTAAATATTAACAAGTTGAGTATCTCATCACACTTAGTGGAATAAAACTTGATTATTGTTGTTAATCCTTGTAAACGAAGCCTTTCACACTTATGACGTAGGTATGTCTACAAAAAAATATAGAACATACATACATGTATAAGGGATTAATTATATTTGTAGTTCTTATAAAATTTGTTAAATTTCAAGTTTAGTCCTACATAAATTTTGTCCAATTTTAGTCTATTTTATTTTTAAAAGGACTATAGTATAGAGACTAAAACATTCATTTTTTTTTGCAAAATGATTTAAAATAGAGTTTAAAATTGGACGAAATTTATGTAAAAAGTGAACTCTTTTTTCTTTTTTGTTATTATAAATTTAAGAGGAGGGGTGATGCTCCTGTTTAAAGTACGAAATGCCGTAAGATTTGAAGATCACTTACAAAGATCTTTTTAGAGGAGATAACTTACGATCCCTCCCATGCCATAATTTCATAGGTAAAGACATTAGTCTTTACTTATAAATAATTTCATAAGTAAAGTCATATTTAACCCTATAAATAATTTATTCAAAGTATGGATGAATACAATAATAACGAGCAAGAATGATAAAGCTGTCATTGGCTAAAATTTATTTTTTGTCGATTGATTTGGTTCCTTAAGCTTAATTATAAAAGAAATAATTTTATGACTATGAGCGCAAAATATTTCACCTAAAATTACAACTGAAATATATGTTTCCTCTCAAAAGAAAAAAAACTAAAAAATATATTTAGCCATCCCAATAAAAAAAACTACACTAGCACTCTCACTGCATCTTCTTTTCATAAAGTTATGCTAAAAATTAATAATTTATTATTTTGACAATCAAAATAATAGATTTTTTTAGGGGAAAAAAATAATTGGTTTCTTAAAAAAAAAGGTATTATTTAAGAGTATATTTAAGTTATTTTTTTCTCCTACAAAAATATGATAACAGGAATAACTTAAATTTTTTTTTTTTGAGGGAGGAATAACTTAAATATAAAATATGCAAAAAAAAATAGTATATTTAATTTTGCACTTTATTTCTATTTATTTATTTCAATCTAACATTGGTTCAAACCTTGATCCTCGTGAACTTAGTTCAATTGTTATAGACAATGCATAAAATATGCAAGGTCCGGGGTTCAAACTCCGACCACCACAAAAAAAGAATCTAACCTTGGTTCTATCCAAACCAACCCAGATCTCCATCCAAACCCAATAAAAAAAACACTAAAATCATTGTGGGTTTCAAAAACCATTTCTATTTTCTTTGGTTTTGGGATTTGGGGTTTTTGAATTTGTGATAATTTTGGGTTTTTTTCTGGTATTTTTATCCTTAGTAAAACTCTCTCTGTTGACATTGATACAATAGACTCTAGTAGCCTTTTAATTTAACATATTACTGATGAATAACAAAAGTAGTAATTCAAACTAATAAAATGCAATACAAAAAGTATACAATAATATTGGGAGAGAAATCTTGACCTGTAAATTGTAGTCCAATGGATAGCAGTATACCAACAAGCAGAAAAATGATAGACATGATCGATGGAAGAGTTTCTCTAAGAATGTATTGCTTGATAAATTATACTAAAATATAAACCAAGTATGCAACTCTGAATCTGTGATACCTTTTTATTCCAACTTCTAGTCCATAGTTATAATAATTAAAAGAACCAACACCACTGGCTTTGTATTGACTACAGGGTGGTCTTCTAATCAAGAAGACTTTTAGCCCCGTCAACCACTCAAAGGAAATTAAGGCTATGCTGGGTTTTCGAATATGAATTTTAAACCCCGTCAACTTCTAGTAATATGAATTTTCCATTTTGCCGGCAGTTTTATAATTTTCTAATTATTGGATTTGGTTGATTCCACCGCACATGTTTTATGCCATATTTCCCATTTTGCCCCTCACTAATTTTTTTTAATTATTTTCTAATTTTTATATTTTTAAACTTTTCTAATTTTTATGTTTTTAACTATTTTTCAATTTTTTTTCCCAAATCCAGTTGCTTCTACATTGCCGTTGTGGGAGATTAAGGTATCGTTTGACCCGGCTTTTTTTCAACTTCTCTACATTTTTAAGGAGAAGTTAGGTCAAACACAATATCAATTTTCTTTTTTTGTTACAGTAATGCATATAATTTTTTTAGCGTTGCTTGGTTGAGTGCTACCTCACTGATTTTTTTTAACTCTTTTTCAATTTTTATATTTTTAAAAACTTTTAACTATTTTCCTATTTTTTTTATTTTTAACTATTTTTGAATTTTTTTTCTCCCAAATTCAATTGCTTCTACACTGCCGTTGTGGGAGATTAAGATACCGTTTGACCCGTTTTTTTTTTCAACTTCTCTACATTTTTAAGGAGAAGTTATGCCAAATACAATATCAATTAAGTACTTACTAAAAAAGGTACTTTTTTTAATGTATAAAATTGAATGGAATGAGCTTTGCCCAAAAGTTGTTGAATGCTACTTCAAAAAACTACTTCTCGACAATTTATTTCACAAGCATCTCTCTTCAATTCACGTTGGGAACCTTTTCTTTTATTTTTAAATATTATACTTCAATATGTTTTTTCTTTCATTTAATTTTTTTTTAACCGTTCCATTTAATTTTATTACCTTTTTTTCAAAGGAATTTTATTATCTTTTTATCACTTATATATTTAATTTCAATATCATTTAATCATCACAACCTCACAAATATTTTTATTCACGCCGTCATTTAATGATATCAAATATTTTTATTTTCTTTCTTCAACCTCGCAAATATATACACACACATTAGCATTTAGAGTATTATTTTATGTGTGTCTGTTTTTTTGTTATGCTAATGCGTATAATTTTTTTTGGCATTGCATAATGCGTATGATTATTTTTATAAAATTTTGATTTTAATTAAAAGTAAAATTGTAGATGTCTTTTCTTCAAAAAAAGGTATAGATGCCTAAAAAAATTATACTCATATGTATGTATGTGTATGTGTCTATATATATATATATATATTGCACCTTTATATTGTAACAAACTATGCATATCTTTTTCTTATTCAAAAAAAACTAAACATATATGTTTCCATGACACCAATAATGTAACAAATATAATATCATATAATATAAATTCTTATCTTTTTGAAAGACACCAAAAATTTGATATTCTTATAACGAAATTTGTTATAGAGTATAATTGAAATAGAAAAAACCAACTATTTTGATATTATTTATGTTATTATTTCAGACTCCTTAAATTGTTTCTCCTATTCAAATATTTAACAAGTCATTTATATGATGATAC
>Ga0228711_1001009_pt1 | contig 39367 bp, 22 predicted proteins | sample MedpolnodulmetaG_2_FD_177996 | JGI IMG/M metagenome (GOLD analysis project Ga0228711, IMG submission 177996) | Root nodule microbial communities from Medicago polymorpha collected in Santa Monica, California, United States - brown nodules | ecosystem: Host-associated > Plants > Roots > Nodule...
TATCCTATCGAATTTCTAATATTTGGACCTAAAAGTTTTTTTTTTTCTTCCATATATAAGCACATAAAATCTGAAAAGGGGCGTTGTAACAAAAAAATATAAAATAAATAAATATTTAAAAGAAATCTTACATTAATTTTGATATTTTTTAAATACTCGTGAATTTTTAGAGTTTTATCATATTGATTTTCTCATATAGGAATATCAAAATTTCTTTCAAAAGATATCAACGCATAAAATCCGCAACAGATGCAGTACAAATATTTAACAGATTATTACATATAAAATAAACAAATATATAATAAAAATATTACATTAACATTGATAATTTTTATTTGATATTTTTAAACATTTCACAATATTAACAATATAATTGTTTTAATATAATCACCCTAATGTTACGCAACTCGTACGTGCATTTTACATTACAACAAACAAATTGATAAATTTCCACTTCAATTACAATAATTAGATCAATAAGAGAATTGGATAAACTTTCAAAATGTTTAGGCAGATTTCTCATCATAACTTTCACAATGTGGATTTGGAGAAAAGACCACAACAGTTGTTATACAGAACCAAACGTTAGATATCTATCATCCCCAACATTTAATTAAACTACAATGTCATTCATACGTGCATAAAGTTAGCCTCACTGCAATGTCCTTGATAGCTTAACAATAAACACACATGGAGCATATTACACAACCAAACAATACAAGCTAGTTTCTACTCTATTCACAGCTAAAAACTAGTTGTGTAACTTATTGACGATGTCCTTCTGGCAGAGGAACCACTGTGTGGAAGGGCACTGTCCTTTGAGGTAGAGACCCGTCCTCTTCGTCATCATCAAATTCCAACACATAACTGTTCCAATCACCACATAGAGTAAGCAATCACAAGATAGTTATCTCTTTTCTTATCATGTTTCTAAGAGTAATTTCATAATTTCATTCTTCAAAAATTAGCCGAGGGATACATCAGTTCCTGAAAATCTAAAAATTCTATCCTGATATGTAAAATTCTTAAGTTAGTCATATTGATCCCTAGACTTTGGGCACATTAGCATCTGAGAAGTTCCAACTAGTAAGATTCTACAATTTCATTATAAAGTGATGGCAAATAATTTTATCAGTCTAACTTGGAAACTTATATGACCCTAATGACATCCTACTTCAATTGTCTTTATGTTAATGTCGACAACATCATTCAAAGGTAAGAGCTAGCTTGTGTTTCCTTCTATAAATTTATAGATTTGGTAAATCATCTTATAGCATCAACCAATTAATTCCTAATCACTAAAGAATAAAAGAAAATGTGTGAATTCAACACTTTTCCATTTGATGTCATGTGAGGAATGATATTTAGAACTAAAAATGAGTTCGATCAATCCTAAAGAAATTATACTTACTCATCTGTCTTCCTCTGCACAATAGTGATATGATAGAGATCGGCAGAAAACATGCACAACACAAAAATTGGTTAGTATCATGTTGGAGTCATCGAACTTACATGTGGCATGGATTAATAATAGACTACAAATTCATGGAAGCAAGGAAAAATTAATAAGTGATCGCACCCTATGAAGGAAAATAGAGAATTATTACCCTGCGATGGCCTTGAACAACTGTTGCTTTATAAAGTGCAGTAGTTCCTGGATAAACTGCCAAGACATGTTTTCCAGGTGGAAAATCTTGGGCACTTGAAGGATCATTACTCTTAGGGAAAGGAATGATATTTCCCATCGGAAGCTTGTACTGTCTGAATGCAGCAAAAAGAACCGAAAAAATAAGCACAAGCCATTCAAATGTAGTAACAATATTTCACAATTTCCCAACTGTTCAACACAATAAAATCCAAGCAGAATGGACGAAATAAAAGAATGTTTCGGATGCAATTTGTGATTAAAAAGTATAACTCAGTTTTAGGAAAGATAATTTCGCTGCACAACTATATGATCCGTAATGTTGTATGAAACTGGAAGATAAAATAGTATATTCTGTTGATTTGATAATGTTGCCATTATGCAATTAATGTTGTGATTGTATATTGATTAATCATTATTTCAAAGTCCAAATTATAGAGTGTGCATGGTGTAGTTTTTAGCCACAGTTTCACCATCTCATGCCTCTATTTTTTCTCACTCAACAAAAAGTAATCTCTATATTGTTGAAATGAAAATATCTAAATTGGTGGCACACAAGACATGATACGGTTAAGTATGAAAGTATTAAAGAGAAAGTTAGGACAACATCTACCATTGAAAATATGGTAGAGTCTTTGCCTTCGGTGGCTTTCGCATGCAGAGAGAAGACATGTAGATGCACCAATAAGTCAAAATTGAGGATAGTACAATAAAACAATAGACCTAACGTCAAGTGTTGGTTGATTCATGTGACTAAACTCCAACTACTGCGAAATGTATATAATTGTGGTGGAAAGAAATATTGATGCAAAACTTAAGCAGAAACTGAAGCAAGGCAAACCAACAACACAACCGTTGTAAACTATTAAACACAATAAATTTCCCAATAGGTTTACCTTTGGCCACTGCTATCTTCATCATCACCAGGTTCCTCATCAAGTACTTCAAATCTGTAAAATCATTTAATAGATGAATTAATAGAATAACGAAAAGGACAATCGCAAAAGATTCATGTCCAAACAGCTACTATTTTTTCATCAATAATGACAAATCATACACGAACAACGACAACTTACACAATGAACAAACCGGAGCAACTCAAACAATTGGTAAAGTAACAAACTCATTTAGTTAGTCACCCATGCATACTGGGTCCTGAGGAGAGTTTGTGATTGCCCTTGTTAGAATTGAGAATAGCCAAATTCAATCCCAAAAGCCCACCTCAAGTAGTTTTAAAATATGGACCGCAGTTAAAAATATGGACCGCAGCCGTAATTGCGATCGCCGTATAACAATTTTAGAATTATTATTGTTAAGGATTGACTGAGTCTTTAGAAATATTACTTTCACCAATAAGGTATCAGACTCAAAGTAGTCTTGCCATATATGGTATCAATCAGAGATTGCCGAAGTCTTTATTACGTGTCTTCACTTAATAGCTTAAGCTTTTGAGATAGTTGGTTCATGATATGGTATGGAACCTCTGCAACCAAGTTATCCAAGTTTTAATTCTTGACACCTCAATCTTTATATTAATAATTTGAATTTCGTCAAAATCTATGCATTGTTCACCCTTCAAGCCTAAAGGGTTCATACAGGGGAAGCATGTTAGAGAAGTAAAATAACATTTTTCACGTGTCTCAATCAGAGCTCCCAATTTGGGAGACTCTGCTTCCATGTTAAACCTCTACCCGCCTTCATTGCGCCCACCTTGGACTGCAGAAGGCAAACCTAGAGCTAGTTACTAGTGTTGAATTAGGCCTAGCCAAATTCTAAGACTGGCATGTCATCCAAACCACGTATAGACTTGTTACAACATGATTTGCAATATAATACTCTACATTATAATACCTAATCACTTTAAAGCATCAATTGGTATGAGCTGTACTGACTTTTCCTAATGTTAGCACTAGTTACACCCAAAACTGCTGGTTTGGGATCTTACACTCTTACCCCTTACTTTTTCTGTTGTTCTTACACCTCTACACCTTTCATTGTATAAGAATAAACACATTACTCTATTACATTATGTACAAATCTTACCCCAAGTCCCCTAGTAGATAAATAGAGCAAGGAAGATAGGTGTTATTTTCCAAATTAATGTGAAAATGAATGTGGACAGATTTTATCTATAACTTGAACGAAATAATTGAATATTTTTTTTTTTTGACAAATAAATAATTAATTGAATATTTATATACAGAATCTATACTTACTCCTTTAATTCCTTATCAAAATGAATCACTTTTACAACAAACCATTCGTCCTTATCAGCATTACGTGGCGTGACCCTAGCTGCTACCTGAAAAGTGAGAAGCCAGAACATATTAAATAATGTGATAGAACTCCAAACGCTTCATCTAAGTATATTAGAAACAAGTGTCCTGAGAAAGTGAAAGTTAATAACAGAAAGAAAGAAAATATTATCAGAAGAGCGTCATTTCTGTTGATTTTATGATTTATGCAGAACCTTGTTATTTTAGAACATTCTAAATCTATAACAGAATCGCACTAACTAAATAACATCTTAGTTAACAAACTACAACAGATGATCTAATAGCTTTGTAAGCTTAAATTAACATAACAGAAGCAGTTTAAGAGACACAAGTTTAAAAGAAGCAATGTACTACGCACACATGCAATATACACTGATTTGTATTTTATCAAACTTAAAGGGAAATACATGCCTGTTCACCCTTAAGACTGGCACAAGCCTCAAGTTGATTTCGCATACTCGGAGTTAACCTTGAAATGTCTGACTCTGTTTTCACTCGTTTCCTTTTCTGCTCATTGCCTTCTGTAACAGAAGAACTGTTAGCTAGACAGTAGACAACAACTGACATCTAATTGGAATGGGAGTCACATTAATGCAATTACATTCATAAATAAACGTTAACAAAAAATGATAGCTCAATAAACTTATTCGCCTCGACAAAAGTATCTCATAAACCACTCCCATATGTATTTTGATATTTATATGATATGACTGATTGCTGCAAAACGTCATAACTACATTGTCGGAGAAGCAAGGTATCACCATAAATTCAAAAAAATGAGTGTTGGAGAAAGTGTTGAAAAGAGAGAGTTCCTAGCACACCACACATCTATTTCTAAAAAAAATTAAATTTTTCTCTGAATCTTAAAATTCAATACAGTTGCCGATAGCAAATCAAAATTCTCTTGGTGGTTCAATATTTGAAACCCAATTCAATAACTTTTTTAATTATATCGACAAATTCTATTTGTTTATAAGCTTAAGAAGATATAAAGCAATTATATTTCAAGTGAAAGTCAGATTTGAGACAAACCTAATCTTCTTCGTGGTTGTCCTTGCGGTCCCGGCGGAAGCAAGACATCAAGTTGGCTTATCAACATAGTGGAAAGACTGGCAACCAAAAACAAAATGAAGAATTATATATGTTGTATATAAGAGTTACTCTAATCTTAATCTTGAGATTTCACATCGACTAAAGATATGGCCTAAACAATTCTTATAAGGCCTGTGTAATTCATTCTTATCTTACGAGAGGGTTTTGTGAATCTGAGTTAGACCCAGGCAAAATTCGAAGAGTTGATAAGTTTATCTTAGTAATTTTTAAAATGTGTGAAAGAAAATTAAATGCTCAAGAGGTACAGAATTGACGTACTTTGCTTCATTGTCTGAAAGATCTTTTGCTTGGGTATACAACATTTTCAGCTTAGCTAGTGAGTTATCTCCAGGCTTCTCAACCACTTCAGGAGCTACATCGAAATAAGAAGAAATAAACAACAACCAATTACAAAGACATAAATACATTAATATAAAAGAAAAACTGAATATTGATCTTCATTCTAGAATATTGAAACAAGTAGAGATGCTCCTATCTAACAAGCTCCCAATGATATACTAGCTCAGATCTTTAACATTCAAAGTTCATATGCCAAAGATCGAAAGCTTATAGCAAGTGATATTTAAAATTTAACTAATAATAAGTAATAACATTCAGTGCATGATTTTCTTTTCTTAAATTCACTAAAATCACACAAAGCATTGTCAATTTCATGTTTTCAATAAGTTCCCAAAATTCCTTTAAGGAAGCTGACGAAATAAACATTTGGTTTCCATCACAAATTGGGTATTTGATGAATTACCCTTTCGAGGAAGCATGCAGGCACTATATACAACTAAAGAAAAGTGCGTATTAACGAAATGCAGATTATTGAAGACCCAAAAGTACAAAGTTATATTTCTGTTAACTAACCTTCCTCAACTGTAAATGAAAATAAAATGATAAAGCACATTTTCGGCCTGTTACTTAACTCAGATATAAAACTTCCACGCATACCAACGAAACAAGGAAAATTCATAATTGTCCAACTCTAATCCTGACTAAATCTGTTCACAAGCACCATTTTAGAAAACATCCCGCGACCGCAATTGTGGCACTGACCTCAAGATTTTTGATGCGTCCACGACCAAAATGCGGTCACGATTAGCCATATGGGACCATGATTCCCCGCAATATCAATGAGAATAAAATGATAAAGCATGTTTTCGTCATGTTACTTAAATCGAATATAAAACTTCAACACATACAAACGAAAACAGAATTGAATATAAAACTTCAACACATACCAACGAAAACAAGGAAAATTCATAATTGCTGAACTCTAATCCTGACTAAAGCTGACCACTTTTCACAAACAGCAATTTAGAAAATAGTCTACAACTGTGACTGTGGCTGCAACATCAAAGATCTTTGATGCATCCACAACCGAAACACAATCGCATTCGCAATTAGTCACATTTGACCATGATTCTCCACAATATCAATGAAAATAAATTGATAAAGCATGTTTTCGTCCTGTTACTTAACTCGAATACAAAACTTCCACACATAACAACGAAAACAAGGAAAATTCATAATTTTCCAACTCTAATCCTGATGAAATCTGTCCACTTTTTACAAGAAGCATTTTAAAAAACATTCTGCGACCGCAATTTTGGCTCTGACATCAAGATTTTTTATGCGTCCACAACCGAAACGCGATCACAAACAGCCATATTTGATCAGGGTCTTCTACAATATAAATGAAAATAAAATGATAAAGCACATTTTCCTGCTACTTATTTTGAATATAAAATTTCAACACATACCAACGAAAACAAGGAAAATTCATAATTGCTGAACTATAACCATGAGTTAATATGCCCATTTTTCAGTCCAAAAAAAACAGCACGCCACCACAATTTTGGTTGTGACATCAAGATCTTTGATGCATCCACAACCGAAACACGATCACAATTAGCTACAGTTGACCTAATTTTCCACAATATTATCAATAACGACAACACGGCCACAATTGAAAACCTTGTTCACAAACTCATGACTCGTGAGTATAACACATTGCCAAAAAAAATTGTCCGTGGACAACATGGCAACCACCACCTGAAACCCATAGACACAACTGCGACATCCCAAATTCAATATCGGCAGTGTCAGTTGAGCTAGGTCTTACGAACACACACTACCATTTTAAATTTAAACATCATGGATGTACGTAATAGTAATCAACGTGCAACAACAAAACTTAGTGCCTGTTTGGATAAACAGCTTATTTACCAACCCACTTGGGTTGGTATGGTGGTATTGGCTTGGGATCTGGGAGTGTGATCCTTCTCGAAATCTCAGTTCGATTCTCTCCGATGCCAATTTGGGTGGGCTAATTTAACTTCTTCAGAAAAAAGAAAAAAAAACTTATTTACAGCTTATAGCACAAGCGCTTACCATGATAAGCGCTTATGTATGAGCTTACATAAGCTATCAATGTAGAACTTATAAAAATATGTTGAAAAAATATCACGGGTTGTTTTAAAAATTCTCCTAAACAGTCTCACAAAACTTATATCAGTGGATAACCTCAAATAAGTCAATCCAAACAAACCGGACTCTAAATTAATGAACCCCGCAAAACTAAATCATGATTTATTTTAAATTTTTTATTTTTAAATGTATTATTATACAACAATCAATGTTTACGAAATTTAAAAACTGCAAGTAAGCTTAATTAAAAATCACAACACAAACATCATTTAAAACATACAAATTATTTCCCAAAATAAAATAAATAAAAAAATCACTAAACACAATCAATCAAGAGAGATTATTATATTATATTATATTCATTAAAAATAACTAATCATCCAAATTTCATTACAATTAGGATGAATCATTTAATAAGCATCACAAAAACGATGAATATAAACAAGTAAAGTAAAATAAGAGAGAGAAAGTGAGTAACTAACTTGTTTGAAGCTTTTTGTGAAGCTTGTTGATTTCAGAGAGAACATCTTCTTGATCTTTCCTTAACCGATCCAATTCCTTTGAATTCTCCAAAATTGAAACAATGTCTGGTGAAGAAGACGACATCGTTTTGATTTGATTCAAATTTCTTCGATTTTCAATTTTTTCTTTTTGATCCGAAATCGGAAACTAAATAGGAACTGTTGTTTCCTAATTTAATTTTTTTCCTAATTTAATTCTTTTTTTGTTTTGTTTAGGCGCACTTTACTATTTCGTTTTGTTCCGTGTTTTTTGTTTTTTATTTTTATTTTAAATTTCGAATTGGGATTTAAACTAAGCATTAATTAATAGGAGTAATTGTTGAGTTTTTGAGGAAATATAGGTATGCGACGTCGTTTCTTGTTTTTTCGTTTTTCATCATTTTATCTTTTCTTTTTCATTAAAAGTAAGAAAAAGGTTAAATTACACCGGAGACCTTTAAGTTGGTGGTTTGTAACAGATTAATTTTAAGTTATTTTTGTCACAGGTAAGTCTTTTAAGTTTGAGGTTTGTAATAGATTTGTCATTTAAGTTATTTTGGTCACACATAAGTCCTTTAAGTTTGTAAACGTTTTCAATTTAGTCCTTCTGACACATCATCGTTTTGGTTAACAGAAGGACTAAATTGAAAACATTTACAAGCTTAAAGGACTTATGTCTGACAAAAATAATTTAAATGACCAATCAGTTACAAACCTCAAACTTAAAGGACTCTAGTGTAATTTAACCTAAAAAAAAAACAATTGTTTAAAACCCAAACGAAAATTCCGGATAAAACTATTCTAGTGAAAGTTTTGACATTTTCGACAATCTATGGGTCTAATATTGTTGACAATAAAAAATCTAAGCCCCCTCAAAACACTAAACAAAAAATCTATGCATTCAATAGGATAAACCTTTAGGATTTGGTTTCTCTCCCTAGATCATCAATTGTAAGAATTTTTAGGATATTTTTTAACAAGCTCATAATTTTCAATTTTTATAATCAAATCAAGACAACATTGTCATACATTACATTGCCTCAATTTAAAGGGCTTCTTAATCTCAATCCAAAGACATAGAATAACAAATTATTTTTATAAAAAGATAATGTTTACACAAATTCTATAAGTAGTAAACATGTAAAGTTCGATGCATTTAGAGTGTAACCTTACAAATATTTTTTCTTCGAGTAAATATTCATGAACACACATTTTCGGTATCACCCACATACACACACCTAGGTGGCATTTGTTATTATTTTTTTATTTTATTAATGCAAGAAAAACAACACAGCAACAGAGGCATTTATTATTATATTTTATTTATTTTATTAATGTAAGAAAAACAAACATGAGTCTTTCCCTTCTCTCTCTTCTCTCTCATTTCTCCATCTCCACATATCACTAAACCTTACCTCACCACCACTTACCACCACCGCCACCCCCATTCTTCGCGCCCCCAACTCTCTGTCATTTTCTCACTCTTTTTCGACCCTAACACCACCACAATCGGCACCTCTTCTCTTCAAAGTTGCAACCACATCGCCGCCTATTCTTCCTCACAACCACCGCCGCCTGTTTTCAAGCTGTCAAGATCCATAAATGTCACATCGTCGATAACCTTTTTTCTCCCGCACTGTATCATTTTTTTGGGGTTCAAATCTGACGTTTTCTAGTGAGATGGTAAATCTGCCGGCCATAAGGCGGAGGGCGGCGGTGGGTTGCTCGGAGAAGAGACAGATCATATGTTCATCAATATACAAACAGTTGCAACTACATTATCCATTACTTCCTTGTATAGTCTCAAATTTCGTTTTGGTTTTTGAATTTGGTATTGTTTGTTTTAAATGGTATTAGTGGATTACAAAGAAAGCTAATAAACCTCATTAATGGTCAATTGTAGTAACTTAAAGTAATTAACAGAGAGAGGGGTTTGAGGAGAGGAGAGGTCTGAAAGAGAGTTGTAGAGAGAGAAAGTTTTGAGAGAGGGGTTTGAGGATAGAAGAGGTTTGAAATTAAAAAAAAAAAAAATTAAAATAAAATGCCACATAAGGGTGGTAGAGGAGTGGTATGCCACCTATGGGTGTTTACCTATCACCATTATTTTTCTTCTTTTGCTAGATTAGGTATATATTATGAACAATTGAACCACTAGTTGGTGTATCTATGACATACTACCTGACATAGAAGACACTTCAATGTCCAATCTTTTCACACAATCAATGGATATAAAAAAAATGCATAGCTCCAGTATTACTAATAGCAATCAAAGGAACATGATTAATGAATCAAGTACCTCAAATCAAGTTGTCGGAACTAGAGACATCTGCTCCACTCAAAGCAAACACCTTCCCTCGAGATTGTGCCTTCTTCGACTTTTGACATTGTATACTGATATGACCAAGCTCATTACAGATGCAGCATTTAACATGCCCTCCACACTTGAAGCATTTCAGCTATGTACTCTTAAATTCATATGCACGGTGACCTACAACACCACAGTTAAAACATTTCAGAGGAGCACAAGTGTCTCCCCCACTTGCTTCCTTCTCACTTGCACTTTTCTGTTGGAACTTTTGTTTTCCCTTACTCTGGTCCTTACTCTTCTTCTCACTAGCAATTTTGTAATGATTGGATCTCGCCTTGCTATCTTTCTCATTAATCCTATAAGTATTAACCAATACCGAAAACTAGCCCATTCTCAAATTTCACACACTTGGAAACTTCCGCCCCTACTGTAGTGTAATGAGGACAGAAACTAGACAACTCCTCAAACTTCGTCGCATAATCAACCACCGACATACTCCCTTGCTTCAGCTCAAGGAACTCAGTCTCTTTCTTATTACGAACATCAACTAGAAAGTACTTCCCCAAAAATTCATTCCTAAAGACTTCCCAGGTGATCTCAGTACCTACAGCCTCCAACCTCTAAAGAGTAGTCTCCCACCAATATCAAGCCTCCTTCGCCATCATATGAGTCTCAAACAAAACCTTCTATGTATCAGTGCACACCACCATCCTGTAAATTTTCTTAATCGTCTGGAGTCAATTTTGAGCAGCCTCAAGATCGTACCTTCCTTTGAAAGTAGGCAGGTTGTTTTTCTGGAACCTCCCATGTACTCAAAACTCCTCGTTACCTCCATGCTGATGTTTTTGCGCCCCCTATAACGCCTCATTCCCTTGAGCCATTGTTTGTGCCATCGTCGTTAAGGATTCGACGATTTCCTGATCATTTCTACCTCCAACCATTTCTTATATGCATCACCAGAATCAGACAATTACTTATGAGTTAGACATTTATAGTGTTTCACAAAAAGGACATAACAAAATTATAAACTTAGGCTGGATAGACCGGCCTGCTCTGATTCCAACTATGTAACATCCTAAGACCCCGGCCTTAATTTATTAAATAAAAATATATTCAAATAAAATAGGTGTTACACATCCTCAACATTTCACCATTTCACAAAACAAAATTCATAAGTTTAGCAGCGGAATAACTCATCAATTTTCAAAGAAACAAATTAAGTTTTCAACATCAATAAATAAGTTACAAATTTCAAAACTTTAACTCTAAGATGTTGGTGTAAGCCCTAGAGGCCAATAGTTTATGTTGAACTTATCTTATGTATCATGACTTTTATTATTGAATAAATATATGGCAATATTTATTATATTTATAGTAATGTTAATAAAGTCCTTAGAATAGATAGTTCATGTAATAATATGTTAAGTGTGACTTAATCATGAGATTACATTATCATAAAGAACGTTGGTTGTAAAAGGTCATTCTAACGTTGTCTATAAAAGGATAACCATAACGTTGGTTGATGGGTACTTGATGAATCATGATGAGGGACATGAGTGTCCTAGATGGGATGTGTCCCTCCTCATAAACAGGAGTTATATCTTTAGGCCTCTTGATGAAATATGACTGTAAAACTGCATGGTCATGCCGAACTAAGTTAATATAAGATATTGGACTTATTCGTTATTAAGTATATTTCGGAATCAAGAAATATAAATATTGATCTATACAAGGGTGACAAAATATATGCCTTGAGATCATTATAGATATTAGGACAAAGGAGTAAGCGTACACATAAGTATTATCATGGAAAGGTTTCGTCAGATCACTTGACATTCTTGTCACTTGGGTAGCAATAATGTGTTGCTAGATACCGCTCATTGTTTATAGTATTAAATATTAGATTTAATATTATTGCCAACGTGACTAGAACCTATAGGGTCACACACAAAGAAGGGTAAAAAGAGAAATGTATAAGTATGACTTGTATAAGGGGTGCGTTTAGTAAATAACGCTAATTAGTTAGCAGAATTACTAAACTCGTTATTGGGCTTACTGAAGCCCAATAGTGACTTTTGACTTGCAGAGCACACTAGGAGTTCTATATATAGAACCCTAGTGTTGAAGTTTTTCGTTACACGTTTTTGAAGAAACCCTAGCTCTCTGAAACTTCTGATTCCTTAGCTAGCACTGAGTTTTGGAGGAGCACCGTTCGTGTGGACTTGCTAGAGGCTTTGTTGCTTGCTACTTGCTTTGCTGTGATCGTGATTCCAGTTTCTAGTTTCCAGCTTTCAGATTCCACACTTCGAGGTAACAATCGAATCACTGATTCATGTGTAAATTCGTAATGATCCAAGGAAAGAAAATCGAAAATTTTATCCGCTGCTTTATTCTTTAACATTCGATTTTCCTTCACAAACATCGACCACCACAAAAAAAGAAACTTAATTACTTCAAAAAAATAACAAAACTTAATTAAAATGTATCATGCATCCAGTAATGTATATGGTCAATATTATAAACTAGATGCATAAGTTATTCAATGAATTTAAAGTGGTTTTTTTGCTTATAATGATATCTGGATGTGTGTATGTTAGCATTTCATTTTCACCAGGAAAGTACTTTATATGAGTGCAATTTCTATTATTTGATTTCCGAGAAAGTAAAATAATTTGAAGAAGTAAAAAACAATATATTAAAAATTTCTCTTGAAGCACAATGTGTGCTTAAAATGAATTAAATAGTGAATACTTTGCACGGTTTTTATGACAGGAAAGGTGGTGGAGTGCAACGTACAAAGCATTGTTTTGGCTTGTATTTATAGTGCTTTACTTGTGCATGGGAAGCGTAAAGGACTAACATTAAGGATAGGGTGTAATTGATAAGGCATTAAGCGACCAAAATTTAATTGTTCTCGTGAGCTTAGCTCAGTTGTTGGTATGAGCAATGCATAATATATGCAAGGTGCGGGGTTCAAACTCTGACCACCACAAAAAAAGAAACTTAATTACTTCAAAAAATAACAAAACTTAATTAAAATGTATCATGCATCTAGTAATGTATATGGTCAATATTATAAACTAGATGCATGAGTTATTCAATGAATTTAAAGTGGTTGTTTTACTTATAATGATATCTGGATGTGTGTATGTTAACATTTCATTTTCACCAAGAAAGTACTTTATATGAGTGCAATTTTTATTATTTGATTTCCGAGAAAGTAAAATAATTTGAAGAAGTAAAAAACAATATATTAAAACTTTCTCTTGAAGCACAACGTGTGCTTAAAATGAATTAAAGAGTGAATACTTTACAAACAAACCATGACAAAATGAGGCAAAAGATAGAGAGAAATGTCACGTCAACGTCAGTTAATAAATATGACAACTTGTAATATGTTTTTATATTCATTAATCATTAATTGACGTCAAAATATATTATTGTCATTAAATGTTTATGTTTAAAATAATTTTTACATAGAAGATGTGTTTGATCTCCTAAAAAATAAAGGACATGACAACTATTATTGTACAATGTTTGATTTGTAGATGTTTTTATAGACAGGAAAAACTACATGCTATGGACGTGATAAAAACTGGAATTATTGTCTCTTGTTAAACCACAACATAACTTTTTGTCACACTTATAAATTGTCTAAAATATCAAAATAGTCCTTTGTCGACCAAAAATCGTATAGACAAAAAAACTATTCAATATAAAAGTATGTTCTTTGTTGTTCTACTTTGTATTGTGTTGCTATGTCTTATGTTGTTCGGCCAAGTATTTTATGTTTAACAGATCAAAACATTGTTGTGATATCATTTAAAGTCTTTTAGTTTGAAGGAATATTTTAAAGTCTTTTAAAATACACAAATTGTCTTATTCTTTTTTCAAATATAAATGAGTTGTCATAAATTCTTAGATGCATGTAAAAAGAAATTTGTATACAAATTAAATGCTTCTCTCCTGAAAAAGTTGTTCAATACTTTATCATTTTTTGAACATTTTGATTTGATTTTTAGTTTGAATATATTTATTACGACAATTAAGTAATTTAATTAGTGTTCTTTTTGGTCAAGAAAAAAAGTAATTTAATTAGTGTTAATATGGGATGTAATCAAACCAATTACTATTAATTAATTAGGTAGCGACAATTACGTTGTATAAAGAAGAAGAAGATAAGCTGAGATCTTTCTTACTAAAGCTTGCCTGGTCAAGCTATATGATACCCTAATTTTAACCTAATATTTTTCCTCCATCAAACAAGCATTTAATTCTCCTTCGTGCTTTTCCTAATCATCAAGCTAAGTTCAAATTTAAAATTCCCCCCCACAACAATTGGAGTCTGTCATGCATGTACTAAGGCATGTAGATGATGGCCTTTAATAGAGCTTATACTCTCTATGTTTCCAACGTGCCTGTTAGTGTTCTCATGCAGAAATTAATCCATTCTGTTAACAATTTGCTTTGCCTTTTCCAAACCTTATTACGTGTGTTGTGTTAAGAAATTAATATCCATCCTATTTCCCATGCATATATGAATTCCACCACATGTTCTTTATATATACGTGTGTTGTGTTAAGAACTTCATTTGCATTTTCCCTTCACACTTCACATCTGTCACATATCTATTACAATCACGGCTGATTGTGCAGCTGAAGCGCTGCTCTTCTATTATTGCTTTATTAATTGATAATTCTCTCAATCCTAATTGTTGTGTCGTTTTTACTTTTAATCCAAAAGACTCTTTTCTGATGCATTGTTTTCATGTTTATTTGTGCTAGCACCGTTGATTAGGAATCTAGACATGGAAATTGACAAAATTATCAATTCACTTTGATTGAAATATAGGACATATACTGTCGAGATGAAGCCCTTTCTTTTTAGAATACTTCCTATAAAAAAAAGTTTGGTTCTACTTTGTTTTAAGTTCTATAGTTTATGTTTCAACATCAATTGTTCCTTTTCACATCAATCTTTTTCCCATTAAAAAGAACATTCAAATTGTTTTTTGATCAATTATTTTGAATCACACCAATTTCTCATGTATTTTTATTCTTAAGAAGAATTCTAATTGGTTTTTGATTACTTTCTTTTATCTTTCAAATAACAATAATATGAAGAAAGGGAAATATTGAACCTGGTTTTAATTTTGACTCCTCTTCTTTATTGTTCCAGTGTTCCCATTCTATACAACAGGAGCAGAAACAGCTGAGAGCCAAAATAAAGGTAACAATTTCATGCACCATCAAATAAAGTCTATCATCTAACTATAAATATAGGTGTGGTGCTGTCAAAAGGCTTGCCATTCTCATTCTAAACTCACTTAGCATCATGTGTTTGTATAAAAAAAATGGCTACTGATAATGTGTATGTAATTAGGCAGTTTATAACTAAACATAATCTCAAGGTACACGGTATATGATGTAGATAAGCACACAATCAGATTATCATTAGACATTGATAAACATAATATTAAGGTACTGATCAATTTTTATGACATCGTGTTCTACAGGTATGCAATGAAATAGAAGTTATTGACCTCGTTGATGATGAAATTCAGTTGGTCTGTGCTACTAATAATTAGGTGAGACACAAGTATATATATTATATTGATTGAACTGGAACTACATTGATAATTTTTGGAAAAAAGTTTGATTGATTTTGCAATGTAATTTTTTGCTTTGATGTTTTGGAATGTATTGATTCTTGCAGCAATACAAATATCGTTGATACTCCAATTGGCAAGGTAGGAATGAAGAGATCATTGGCCAGTATAGATTCTACTGCAGTTTGTGTCACTGAAGCTCGAGAGGCGTTTATAATATTACCAAACCAGTGAAACGTTCGTGTAAAAATTGAGTCGGATGATTGAGAGTGAGGGTTGATGGGTGACATCAAGTAGGGATAAAAACTTCAATTTGGTTGTGTCTTTTTTTTTTAGATAATGTTCTAAATCGTGTGTTTTGGTGTAATGTTTTGGGTCTCACCTAATGTCGCGTTTAATCAATTCAATTTAAGGATTTATGATTTTTTCAAGTTTGTTTATATATCTGTTGCTTTGGTTATGTTGTGGATATATCTACTAGATCCTACTTTTTTGTTACATATAAGGTAAGCTCTCAACGATAAACAAATCAAGTATAATCCAAAAAACAATAGCTTATGTCTATATTAATAATTTATCGACTGTTATATATTTGATATTTCGATTAAAATAGTAACTGTGATATAATTTCTTTCTAATTGACATGATGGTCAACTTTTTCATAACAACTGCACGGTGCTAAATGATACCTTTTTTTAACGTTGGATATTGGAGGAAAATTGAAATTCAACAATTGCAATATAGATAAACTTCAATGTCATTGCCACATTCAAACTTAAAGTATTTTTTCATTATTTTCTGATTTAGTATTAAAATCATAGCTCTTTATGTTGATAATATTAATACATAGTTCTGCAAAGGGTGATCAAATAGATATACAAATCTTACATGATGGAAAAGAAAAGCAAATCACACGTTTTGCATACAGATTACCAATGTTGCTCTTTGCCGCAATTACAGATTCTGTACGCGCAAAATATGTATCGATTGGATTCATTATTATAATACATGATTGATGTGTCTTGGTCTTTGCCACAATTACGGATTTATGTTAACGTCCTATCATAAGAATTCATTGCCTTCAATGTGATTTCACTACTAGGACCTCTATGTATGTGCACGTGCACTAATTTCTGTTGTTCGATTACTGCCTTAATGAGTAGAATATTGGTTCATTGTAATCTTTTGGAATATAAAGAGTCATATTTAATGAGTAATCTGACTATTGGAATATGTAGAAGAAAAATTAATAAATAGATAGTTTCCCAAGCATTGTTACAAGTGTTACGCTCTTTCCAAGTCATATTCCCTCATTGGTAATAATGTCATAGAGAGTTTGTTTGTAATTTACATGAGTTACCAATAAATGGTGCATTGGTAGGATTAACCAAGCATTTAATATCTTAAAAGCCAGGGAGACAAAACTGTTAGACAGTCTAGGAATGTAATTGGTGTCCATTATTAGATCCAAATCTCAATTCTATATAGTATATGAAAAAACAGATTATTGTGCCTTTATCATAAAGGTTCCACAATTTCATAAAGAGACGTTGACCATGGATATCTTAACAACAAGAAATTTTACAGACTTTTCCCTTCACAGCTGCAAAGGTTGATATGTTTCACATCATCTATCCTCTTAGTTTCAATTTCAGTGCTTATGAAATTTTTAACCGTGCGTAAATCTTTCTATATTACAGATGTTGCACAATAGGAATATGCACCATCTGATCCAACCTATACTTAACTTTTGAGACTTAAGTGACACACTTATCATGTGGAGTATCATCCTGAAGAGGTATTATAGGACATGTTTATATTTACTTATGTTTTGTTTCGCTTAATCTCTGTCATATTTTGGTTCGATGCTACACAATTTTCTTGCACGATTTGCACACGTAAATAACAATTTGTACAAGAGTTGGAATACTTTTTGACAGCATTTCAGTATAGTCATTTGACTTTAAATTGTTATTGCTGGCTTTAATTATCAGAATGGTTGTTTTCGGTGTTAACTTGCTGCCATATACATATACAAAGAAGTAATTTTAGATTATAATGGGATGGATACGCTGACGCAAAATGCATTGAAATTACAAAGTGATTTCCTCATTGATGTAATGTATATCCTTAACACTAATATCAATTTGTTATTGCGTGTATGTTGGTGTTTTTGTTATAATAGTTGGTTGTTTATTTTTGTTTACTGCACCCTATGTGACTCCGCGAAATTTAAATTAAATTGAGTAATAATTACATTATTGCTACCATTTTATAGAGTTGTATGCTTCTCGGCACAAGCCTAACTAAGGAGATTGGGTATGAATTGTATAGCTATGTCGCGTTGATTGATCTTGTTCTTAATCAATTTGAGGTTATTGTGGACAAAAGGCATGGAAATATGTGTTTCACTCATGGCATAGATGAATTGGACAAGGCTTTAACTTGTGACATGGTTCTTGGATCATTTTGATTAGTAAATCACTTTGTTCTGTCAAACGCCATAATCCTATTGAAATCCTTGGTTTGAATAATGTAATGCACCATAATCATCATATGACTTCTTCAATGATATCTCATATATACAATATTATTTTTTCGTATTGATATTAGTTTGTTGGACCTGTGCATCGCCTGGGTCGGTGATCTAGTTGGTGATAATGACCCACTTCCCACCACTTTTCTTTCTTCCTTGCGCCCCAATTCATTTTTTTAGATATTGTTTTTTTAGTGGTATATTGTTTACTTTTATTAATATTTTTTAAGGGTTTTGTTTATATATACTAGCATTCAGACGGACAAACCATGTCTGTATAATTGTTTGTATGTCCACTTATTTTACTGCACTGATGTGTGTAATAGATAAACAATATTTTTTTTTATAAATTTTGATTAAATATATGTTGATGTTTGTGGCTTTTAAACAATGATAAACTATGTTTCTTTTTACGTAATAATATTATAAAAATTCTTATCTTTTTCATTAACATCAATAATATAACATTGTTAGAAACAAATTTGTTTAAAAGTATAACTAGAATAGTGAAAAATTCAACCAAAAAAATCATTTATTATTTATACTATATATAAAGAAATTGGGTAGTCTTAGGCTGACTTTTTCTCCTTTCATAGTTACTCTCAACTTGCAATACTAATAACACCTATAATAAACACATAAGCATGAATTTGAATATTCAAAAATCTTTATACTAACAATTTAGAGTTCTTAGAAATATTCTATTCTAAAATTCTCTCCTCTAAAAATGTTCACATCATCATAATCCTACTTGGCATTTGTTCCAAAAATTCCTCCTAATTTTTAATACAAGCTAAATAATTATAATTATTATTAAAAACCGTTTTTTATTTAACATTAAATTGTAAATAAAATATATAGTTGGTTACAATCAAATAATTATTAATATAATTATTGTTTCGATCAAAATTTATATGTTACATTAAAAAATTGTTACTTTACAATCAAATAATTATTAATATAATTATTGTTTCGATTAAAATTTATATGTTACATTAAAAAATTGGTACGTTACAATCAAATAATTATTAATATAATTATTGTTTGGATTAAAATTTATATGTTACATTAAAAATTTGTACGTTACAATCAAATAATTATTAATATAATTAGTATTCGATTAACATTTATACAGTGGAAAATCATGTTTCTCTGGCGATTTTTTAAGAGAATATTTTACTGTACATGAGCTTCTTCTTCTACCTTCCTTCAACCGTAGGTAACCTAAACAACCACCACCGCCACCTTTTTTCAACTGATCATCATGGAAAAAGTGATAATCACTTGGCCTTGTCTTAAGAACTTCACCAATCCACCTCATTATGGAAAAAATCCACCTGAAACCACATCACCTCCTTTAAACCCTGGTATCACGAAACAGGTTAATCACTCCAAATCTTCCACCGAACCTGCTGTAATCCCAAGGAAAGATCCCATAGCTGTTCAAAACATCTCCAAACAATCTATTAATCCACCCCAAACTACCCAGAAACAAACAAAAACCTTTGCCCAAGCAGTGACCCATTTATGTGATATTCCATCATCACAGCTTCCTCAACCAATCCTCAAAGGTGACAATTTCTCCACCACAATACCTGAAGATGAGTACCTAGCTGGAATGGACACATGCAAGCATAACCTACATGCAAGGGTCATCTGGCCTAAAGGCTCAACTCCTCTCACCACCTTTGCCTTGCGGAATAAGCTTACGCTTATGTGGAAGGATCTGCAATAGTGGGGAGTATCATCTATAGGTAAAGGCTACTTTGAATTTACACTTTCTTGTTTAGAGGATGTTAAAAGGGTAAGGTCTATCCCTTCATGGAATCTGAGCCCTGGTGTGTTGAAAATGTTTGATTGGACACGAGACTTTTGCCCTAGTTTACAAAATAATAATTCTGCTCAAGTTTGGCTGAGGATACATGGTTTGGCACAGGAATACTGGAGACCTAAGATATTTTTTGCTATAGCCAGTAGTGTAGGTACTCCTATCTGCACAGATTCTGCATCTACTAAGCCCATGATTGAACGTACTTTTGGTCAATATGCACGCGTGTTAGTGGATATGGACGTTACACAAAGTTTGAGGTACAAGGTGTTGGTTGAAAGAAAAGGGTATGCATTTTTTGTGGACCTTGAATATGAGAACATACCTGACTATTGCACGAATTGCAAGAAAATAGGTCACTACTATGAAATTTGCAAACATCTAAAGAAAGAGTCTGCTTAGGAGGAGATAGTGATGAACAAAGCAAACAATAAACCACAAAAACAGACTTATGTGCAAGTTAGAGATGGAAGATTGGAGCAGGGAAAGACTTTTGCAGATCCTATTGTTGCTGTACATATTGAACTTGCAGGGAAAGATGCACAAGTGAGTGGTGTTGCAGCTATTGCTGGCACTAGCGGCTGCAAGCAATCAAACAGATTTGAGGCGCTACAGGACATTACAGATAAAACACACCAATATTTTAGAGTCGCAATGGCTGAACAAGACCTGAAGCTAGAAATGGAGATCAATGCTAACCTGCTGCAACAGGACAAGACAACAAAATGAAGATGTGGAGATGAATTAGGAAACTGATGCACACTCTAACTCAGACTGCTCTGAGTTTGTAGATACTACGCAGACTCAATTGATAGATAGGCAACTTTTTGAAGGACAAGATCATATGGCATATGGTAATGCAAGCATGTAGATTCCTACGCATATGACTCAAGCTGATATAGAGATCCAAAACAGAAACTTCCTCCAACAGTCATGGGCAAATATTGCAGAAGATGAGGAAGCAGAACAAAGGTTTCTAAAACAATTAGAAGTCGATCCTCATAATTTAGAAATGCCATCTAATGTTGATGATTTTCAAGTTGTCTCCAAAAAGAAAGTAAAACTATTAGAAAGGTTCCATTGAAATCTAATTACACTACAAGAGCTAAAGCCTCTCTACCCAAACCTTTCAAATGAAGATGTTATATTGGAACATCAGGGGTATAGCCAACTTCCCATCCAGGCTGGCTCTTAGAAGGCTTTTAATTACAAACAAACCGGATTTTGTGTTTTTAGCAGAACCATGGATGAACTATAACTCTTTCCCTGCAACTTGGCTTCAAAGATTAGGTCTTAAAGTGTTCTCTTTTAACCATAGAATAGGCAATATACCAAACCTTTGGTGTATATGCTCATCTAACCTGAATCCTACACTTATCCATGTTGACAACCAGCAAGTCTCTTTTAGCATTCTTATTAATCACCAGACTTACTTTTTCTCAGCCGTCTATGCATCAACAGATTACCAAACAAGAAAACACCTCTGGAAAACACTTTCCACTCTTCAAACCAGTAACAATGGACCTTGGGGATTCATTGGGGACTTCAATACAATCCTTGGAGCGCATGAACATGCTGGCTTTTTCAATCCTGCAAGAGCCCCCATTATTGATTTCTAACAATGGACTGATTGCAATGATTTAGTGCATCTTCCCACTAGAGGTGCAAAATATACTTTGGACAATGGTAGAACTGGAAGCAGACACACCAAAAGAAGGCTTGATAGAGTAGTCTGCAATCAAGATATGATAGATAGCTGCACCTCAATCTCTTGCAACACTTTGCTCAGACACAAATCAGATCACTATCCCATTCTCCTTGAAATAAAGACAGGAGACACCACTTTTTCTTCAAGTTTTAAATTCTTAAGCATGTGGTCACTTCACAAAGATTGCAGAACATTCATTGAGGATTGTTGGAATGAGAATGTTGTTGGTTGCCCTATGCTCATCCTCAGCACCAAACTGAAAAACCTGAAGGCTAAGCTTAAGATATGGAACAAGGAAGTGTTTGGAAACATACATGAATCAGTAAGCACTGCTGAAGCAAACCTGAACCATATACAATCCCAAATCAACCTAAATGGCCACTCAGACCCACTCCTCAACCTTGAAAAAGCTGCTCATATACAGTTGGAAGAAGCTCTTAAAAAACAAAATATTTTTTGGCAAGAAAAGGCTAGAGTAAATTGGCATTTAGATGGTGACAGAAACACCAAGTTTTACCATACAATTACCAAAATAAAGAACAAAACAAAACTAATCTCATCTATCATAAATGATAATGAGATTATATTTGAACCTTCACAAATTGCTGACCATATTGTTTCTTACTATAAATGTTTATTTTCCACTAACTCTTTTTTGCAGGATAGCTTACTTGTGGAAGAAGTCATCCTTGAGCTTGTTGACAATCAAACAAACATGTTACTCACCAAGCTCCCCACCTCAGAGGAGATTAAACATGCAGTCTTTGATATGAAAAAGGAGGGAGCACCTGGTCCTGATGGATTTGGTGCTTGGTTTTTTCAAGAATATTAGGAGGTGATAAAAAATGATGTTGTCAATGTTGTGCTTTAATTCTTCAATACAGGTTGGTTGCTACCAGGTTTTAATTCAAACTCAATCATTTTGATCCCTAAACACAACAATGCAGACATTATTGATCAATACAGACCAATTGCCTTGGCCAACTTCAAATTTAAAATCATTTCAAAGATAATAGCTAATAGGCTTACAGCCATCCTTCCTAGCATTATATCTCAATAGCAGAGAGGTTTCATTAGAGGGAGAAACATTAAAGACTGTATTGCTTTAACTTATGAAGCAATCAATCTTTTGGATAAAAAATGTTTTGGAGGTAACCTGGCACTCAAAATTGATATCTCAAAGGCATTTGACACACTGAATTGGGATTTTTTGATAAACGTTCTTCAAGGTTTTGGATTCAACAATATTTTTTGTAATTGGATATTAGCCATTCTTAATTCAGCAATGATCTCTGTTTCCACCAATGGCACACAACAAGGATACTTCTCTTGCAAAAGAGGTGTCAGACAAGGGGACCCTCTCTCTCCTCTCCTATTTTGTCTAGTAGAAGAAGCACTGAGCATGGGCATCTCTAAACTAGTTGAAGATGGTGAGGTGGATCTAATTTCAAGTTCTAGAGGCAGCAAGGTACCTTCTCATTGTTTCTATGCAGATGACCTGATGGTCTTTTGCAAAGGAAAAGTTTCTAATCTTGAAGCCTTGAAAAAGTTGTTTACTAGGTATGCTAATTGTTCAAGACAAATTATCAATACTAGTAAATCTTTTCTTTTTTTTTTCCTGGTGGGATTCAACATAGCAGGCTCAATCACATTTCTAATGTACTTGGTTTCAATGAAGGGAGCCTTCCTTTTACATATCTTGGTGCTCCAATATTCAGAGGTAGACCTAAGGTAATTCATTTTCAGTCCATTGCTGATAAGATCAAAAATAAGCTTGCAACATGGAAAGTTCTCTTTTGTCCATAGCAGGAAGAGTTCAAATGGTGAAGTTTGTCATTCATAGTATGTTAATGCACACAATGTCAATCTATTCTTGGCCAACATCTCTGATTTAAAGACATAGAAAAGTGGATTAGGAACTTTATCTGGAGTGGGGATATTTCTAAAAGGAAGTTGGTCACTGTTGCTTGGAAAAAATTATGTTTTGATTATGATAGTGGTGGTCTTGGTGTTAAATCTCTTGTTTGTCTAAATGAGGCCACAAACCTAAAACTTTGTTGGGAACTCTTTAACTCTGAGGAACAATGGGCATCTTTGCTCAGAAATAGAGTTTGTAGAGGATCTAGGTGTATCTCTCACCATGTGTCCTCATCTTTATGGAATGGTTTAAAGGGGGAATACCATAATGTTCTAGATAACTCTTTTTGGTTGATTGGAAATGGTAACAAAGTGAGCTTCTGGTCTGACAATTGGTGTGGAGAGCCCCTCTCATATTTGTATCAGATTTCAGCAGAGATGATTAACATGCTTCCTGACAAAGTCTGTGAGTACATTGAACGCTTTAGGTGGAACATTAATGATGATTTGAATAGTTTCTTTTCCAGGTTTGAGAAACCTTGTTTCCCAAGTTACTCTGCCTTCCTTTGATACTGTTGACATGCTCATGTGGTCCCATACTCCCAATGGAGAGTTACCTCTAAAGGAGGCATACAAGTTCAAAGATCATAACACATCAAAGCTACCTTGGACAAAATATGTCTGGAATAGGGATGTTCCTCCTGCAAAATCCCTTATGGTTTGGAGACTAAATCTATTTGAAAAAACCCTGGACAAAACCGCGAAGAAAAAAAACTAAATCTATTTAAAAATCACTTATTTATGTTGAAATAGAGAGAAAAAGATGAAGAAAGCTGATTTCGGGTCAAAGTTTGACAAAAAAAACTACCCTCAATGAAGAAAATAGAAGGGAGAAAACTAAAGAGATTTAAAGGAGAGTAGAGAAAACTTAGAGGGGTGTATTGGATTGAGATTTTAAAAGACTATTTTAACAAAAAAAGTCTTGAAGATTTTAAAAGATTGTGAAAGAATGTATTAACTTTCAAAGGATTTTAAAAGACTTTTAAGATTTTGAGGGATTTTAGCTCATACACTTTTAAAGATTTGAAAGTATTTTATGAGAATTCATAAGATTTGAAATGACTATCAAATTTTAGCAACAATTCAAAATTACAAGAGATAAATAAAAAATCAAAGAGGAAAAATAAACATGTAAGAGCTTATTGATAACTTATTGAAATGACTTTTAAAAACTTATTGATAATAGTAAAATAAACATGTAAGAGCATGAAAAGAAAAAAAACATGAAGTAAATAATGTGATCAACAACAACCAATTCGTGAAGAAAAGAAAAACGAGAGAATCACAAAAAATTAAAACTTGAAAAAAAAAATGAAATAATGATACTCATAGAAGAAGTATCAACAACACACGTTGATGACTGAAGTGGGAGAAGGGGTAAAAAGTCTCAAGAAAAGTCTTTGTATGAGATTGTTAGTTTTGAAATTTTCAACTAAAAAGTCTCACAAAATCCATTCTATTAAGGAATCCATTGAAATCTATATATTTTTTTAATACCAAGAGACAATTTTTAAGTTGTGAAAAATCTTGATGGAATACCACCGGATTTGGTTGGACTCTTTAAAAAATCCTGAAACTCTTAATTGAATACCACCAGAATTATTTCTAATCTTTTAAAATCTTGATTGAATACCTCAAAAAAAATTTATAACTAAAAAGTCTTTTTTTTTTTAAGGAAACTAAAAAATCTTTTAAAATCTTTCGAAATCTCAATTCAATACACCCACCTTAAATTACATTATTTAGCATGTAGGAGTATAAACAATAAGATGATCCTAATATAATTTTGGTTCATCATTGTTTTTTTAATAACTTTAAATTTGTACTTCATCAATTTGCTCTATCAATTTGAAAGAATATATTTTTTTTTGTCAAAAAAAATCTTTCTAGTATTATTTATTTTTTAATTTATTATCTTAACCTAATTGCAAACGGTAGGCAGACATATATAGAGATAGAACAATCATCAATATCACACCGTATCCATTGAAAATGTTCATATAGTGAAGAAGAGATAACAACAACAAAAACAAGCTCTCTAAGATTCTCTCTGTGCTCTTCTTCTCTATTCTTTCTCCTTATAATAATGGCAACAAAACTAGTACCCAGTTTAGTTCATCCTTTGAAATCAAGGTTTTTCGGTAATACTCTTTTAACCAAACAATCTTTTCAACTTTATGGGGTTCAACCAAAGCTTTCATATTCTTCTTCTTCTAAGATAAGCATGAGTCTCAAAGCTGGTATTGTTGGTCTTCCTAATGTTGGCAAATCTACCCTCTTCAATGCCGTTGTAAGTCAAGTCACTCTCTCCCTTTTTCATTTAGATGACTTATAACACCGACACTTCTGATGGAATGTGTCAGACATGTGAAATGTCCGACACAGACACCACACAGACACCTGCGGTTACATTTAATTATGTTAGTGTCTATGCGTGTGTCTGGTGTCCATGTGTGTGCTTCATTGAAGAAAATATAGAGTTTATGATTAATACTTAAATACCCAAAACTTGAAAATTTGTTGTCAGCTACTCATCCTTTTTTCATTTAGATGACTTGTAGCACCGACACTTCTGATCGAATGTGCCACACATGTGAACTGTCGGACACAGACACCTGCGGTTACATTTAATTATGTCGTTCTCTTCTTCAATTACTACTAATGCTCACGTGTTAGTGTCCACATGTCTGGTGTCCATGTCTGCGCTTCATAGGATTGGTATTTGGGTATTTAAGTATTAGTCATAAACTCTATATTTTCTTTGATGGGTACGTGTTTGAGAAAATGACTTTTAGATTAAGGCTATGTTTAGCAATGCCAAAGCGTTAGTTTATAGCGTGTAAGAATTGATTTTGACTTATTTGAATTGATTCTAGATTAATTCTAGATGTGTAGAATTGATTTTGACTTATTTGAATGTTCTTTAGAACTCTTTAGTAGAATTGATTTTGCCTTCGTATTTGATTTTAACATGAAGCATAAGTATGTAGCATTTGCTTCTAGATTTAATTTTAGACTCGGATTTATTGTTCAATCCACTTTAAATGAATGTATACAAACATAAAATCACTTCAATTCAACTCAAATTTAGCCATAATCAATTTTACAACCATTCGTTCAAAATCAATTTTAGTCATGATTGAACTAAACTCACACAAGTAGAGTTTATATAGTGTATCATTTTTCTCTCATTTTTACCCTCACCATCTTAATTGAAAAAAATTAATCATTAATTAAAAATATCCTTTATTATCGTTTTATATTTACCAGTTAGTTTCGTTGTTAATTTTTTATCGAACACTTCAAATTCATTTTGCTAGCTTATCTGCTATCAGTTAGCTTATCTGTTATAATTTCATATGCTATTAGATATCAACTAGCTTATGACAAGGTTTTATTTTATTATTGGTCTGCTTTGTGATTGAGTCTTTTTGATGGTTTTCATAATCCAATGAGCTGTCCTTGTTTTGTATGATTTTGAGACAGAGGTGATGATAACTATAATTGAAGTGTGAATTCTAGGGATTTTAATAGAAATCATAAGAATCCAACACCCGGAACACAGTGTTATTGTTTTATCAGTCAAATGATTGAGAGAACGACTAATTCCAGCTATACCGAGCTTTAACCAATTTATTATATTATTAACTGTTGTTAAATAGACGCTGTAGAGTTATAGCGTTGTGGAATTTGAACAAATCATTATTGTTCTCTATTATGGTTTTTTATACAAAATATTGTCCAATAGTGGCAACAGTAGTAGTGCTTTGAACAAACCACTATTTTCAGTGATTGACAACACTGATTATATTATGAAATATAAACATGAGTGAACTTCTTATAGTCATTGACACTTACATTTTAAAATGGTCCCTGTTTATACGAATGGCGAACTGGTGATGTGTTAGGACTTTGAATAAATGGGAAGATTGTAAACCAGCAACTAATTAAGTCAGTTATTATTTAGTTTTGTTTGTTAGGCTTGTTCTTTCTGTTTTTGTTGATTCTATGGATTACAAATAGGACGTGTTATGCTAAGGGGAAGGGAGGAAATAATTTTTGAACTAGAGAAGGCTTTAGTGTGAAAGGAGAAGGCTCTTCTGGGGTAACCTTGTGTGCAAGTTATCTTCCTGTTCATTGCTATCATTTGCATGCAATAGATAATACCGGAAAGATGTTCTAACTCCTAACACGATGTTACTCAAGAGTTAAGACTACAACATTCTTCACCGCTGCATGAAGACACAAGTCACAGTTAGAATATTAAGTATTAAATATTTTTATTAGAATATATAGTCAGCTATACTTTGTGGTGAGCTACTGGTTAAGCTTCAAGTTAGCTGCTGATTACTAGGCTGTGAGTTTGCTTGAAATGAGATTTGAAATTTATGGTTTTTGTCACGGCTTACATGTATTTTTTTATTTTTTTTATTCAATACTTTGGCTGATTGTTCTATTGGTGTTTTGTATGCATATAACCTTTGTTCTGAATGCTATAATAATATATCAAATGTATCAACTTTTGATTAATAGTGATCTCGCATGTTTAGGTTGAAAACGGAAAGGCTCAAGCTGCCAATTTTCCTTTTTGTACAATAGAGCCAAATGTAGGGATTGTTGCTGTTCCAGATTCTCGTCTCCAAGTGCTCTCTGATCTCAGTAAATCTCAGCGAATGGTTCCAGCATCCATAGAGTTTGTAGATATTGCTGGCCTTGTAAAGGGTGCAAGTCAAGGCGAGGTTTACTTAATTTCTCTTCTTGTTTATGTTTAGTGTCAACTGACATTTATTTATCTAATTTTTTATAACTTCTCTTATTTATTGCTGTTGAAAGTTACATATATATTGTTTTGATTGCTATCTTACGTCAACTGTTACAGGGTCTTGGCAATAAGTTTTTATCACATATTCGTGAGGTGGACTCCATACTTCAGGTGTTTATCTATCATCATTTCCCTGTCACCAGTTTACTTTCATCTTCTATTCTTTTCATATTGTATCTTCTTTTTTTATATACTAGAGGATTGTTTGGATTGACTTATTTGAGGTTATTTACTTGCATAAGCACTCGTGAGTCTGTTTGGGAGATCTTATGGAAACTACTTAATTCCATAAGCTCTCCAGGTTAGCTTATGAAAACAGCTTGTAGCTTATATGAAAACAGTTTGATTTCATTTTATCTTATTATAGAAAAAGCTTATGCATAAGCACTTATATATGATAAGTGCTTACCTAAGTTGTTTATCCAAACAAAGTCTAGATCAGTAGTAGATATGCACATATTGCTTAACAAATCTTGGAGTTTGGTAAATACTGCATGTGATAAAAAACAAATGCTTTTTTAATCATTTTCTGATTATAACAATGCCATGGGTCGATGATTATCACCTTAGGTTGTACGATGTTTTGATGATAATGACATTATTCATGTGAACGGGAAAGTTGATCCCAAGTCTGATATTGACGTTATCAATTTGGAGCTTGTTTTCACAGACTTAGACCAGGTCAGCTTACTAACTGTCACTCTACACAATTTTACTGCCTTTATATCCTTTGAATCTGTTTTTTTTGAAGGAATATCCTTTGAATCTGTTATTATCATTCTAAATGTTTGTGGCAGCGCATTTATGCCTTCAATAATATACCATGATTGTATTAATTTACTTGGACGAAATTATTGTATCACTTTCCTTTCTCTTCATTGTGAAGAATACTTTTGGGTTTCTGCGGCAAAATTGACTATCAAATCAAACTAAGATATTCCTCGTTTGAAGAAATGCAGATTGAGAAAAGACTGGATAAACTAAAAAAGGGCAAGACAAAGGATTCACAATCTAAAGTCAAGGTTACAATCTTTAATTGTTATCACCTATCATTGCTTCTTGATATTTGTTGGTTGAAAAATACCATGTGACTTGATTTTTAAAATTTTGTTTGTAGGAAGAGGCAGAAAAGACTGCATTGGAAAAAATTCGTGTAGCACTCTTGGATGGAAAACCTGCACGATCTGTGACCTTAACAGATTTTGAGAGGGAATCTGTAAAGCAACTTTGCTTGCTCACCATGAAACCCATTATATATGTGGCAAATGTTGCGGAGTCCGATCTAGCTGATGCAACAAACAATGATTACGTTACGGGTGTCAAGAATGTTGCATCTGAGTTGCAGTCTGGAATTGTAACAATTTCAGCGCAGGTATACAGCTTTGATAGGCAACTTTTGAGTTATATTCTCTAACATAAATAAATATGTTGCCATTGTCTGTTTTCTAGTTACACTTGGGTTTAGGGGTATACACTATTACATGTGGCGCCCTCTGGAATATTCTTTTTCTTCCTCCTTGCATAAAACCTCGACTCATTTGATCCATTGTCTAGATCTGACCTGTGTATCAGTGTTAGATAAATGAAAATGTTACCATAGTTCCATTTCAAGTCACTGTTAATTTTAGTATCGCTATCTTCCTAGTTCTGGCTGTCTTGGTATTTTTAAATGGTTTGACTTTTTCTGTTCAATGAGTTCTTCTTTCTCTTCTAGTTTCACAAATACCGTATGGGCAATTTCAACTTTCCATGAATTTTCAGTAGGGAATTTGTGCAATGTCAACTTTTGCTAGATCTATCACTTGATAGATCATGAAATCTCTTGATTGAAACAGCAATCATTGACATTCTTGTTATCATCGCCACAGAGAATCGAGTAAGATGTGTTTATTTGTCTATGCAGGTTGAGGCAGAGCTTTCTGAACTAGCGCTTGAGGAAAGACAAGAATATTTGAAATCTCTTGGTGTTAGTGAAAGTGGTCTTGGGAACCTAATTAGAGCAACATATGATCTTTTGGGGCTGCGAACTTATTTTACTTCCGGTGAGAAGGTAAGAGAAAATCTTGAAATTTTTTCGAGATCATTTCAGTTTAGAGTATCCTGTTTTATAAAGCACTGGCACAGATACGAACACAATACTAACATTGACCCCAGTAATAATTTGAGAAAATTGAATAATTAAATATAAGTTAAAACTACATGTGTCAGTGTTGTGTCGGACAGTGACGTGCGAGATAGCGACACGTGATGGACACCGGACACACCTTCAATGTGAAGTCTCCTTGTTAGATAGCCCATGTAAAACATGTATACGGTGATAAATATTGTTATATGGAAACTAGAACCTCTTGATTAGTTATTCCATAGTAGTTAATATTTCTGTACCTAACTAGTAAAATAAGTGTTCCCCAAGACATCCTAGTTTTTAATTCCTGTATTTCATCTCCAAAACTAATGTTGTTTTTCTAATGTATCCACAGGAGACAAAGGCATGGACAATACTTGCAGGTTAGTTTCTTCTCTGTTTGCACAAAAAATTAAATATGTGACTTGATTTCCTCCTTTTCTGAATACCATTTTCAAATAATTGGAGATATTAATATTTAAACAGATTGTTAAATTTAAATTGGAGTTTCCTTTATCCTTAGGTTTTGATATCTCTGAATACCGTTTTTCCTCTTGTTGACAAATGGTTCTGGTTAGATTATATTGTGCTCTATTAATGTATGTTTGATTGCCCCGTTTTTAATGAAGTAATCTGACTAAGACCAAACAGAATCGATAATAATGTAAGAATTTGGATTGAATTTCTTTTCTAAATTTTAAGTGTCTGTTGTATTAGGAATGACTGCACCTCAAGCTGCTGGAGTTATTCATTCTGACTTTGAGAAGGGTTTCATCCGAGCAGAGACAGTAAGCATCATGGATACATTTTTGAAGTCCTATTTAAATACATTAATAATAGCGCATGGCTTGGCATAGCGAGTATTGTAATAATTTAAAGGCTAAATTACACCAGAGGTCCTTTAAGTTATTTAATTCTAACAAATTGGTCCTTTAAGTTTTTTTCGCACAACTTAGGTCCTTTAAATTAATTAATTGTAATAAGTTGGTCGTTTAAGTTTTTTCTGTATGAATTAGGTCCTTTAAGTTATTTAACCGTAACAATTTGGAGGATTTCAAATCTTAAAAATGTAAGTCATTCAAGGCCTAAACGTTACAATTAAATAACTTAAAAGACCTAAGTGTTACGAAAAATACTTAAAGGACTAACTTGTTACCAATAAATAACTTAAAGGACCTAAGTGGTACGAAGAAAGCTAAAAGGACCAGTTTGTTATAATTAAATAACTTAAAGGATCTGTGATGTAATTTAGCCTAATTTAAAACAAACAAAGGTGGAAGTGATTTTGGTATTCAATATTCTAGAATATGCAGGGGAACATATTATACATGACAAATTTAATAGAAGAGTTATAGGTTTATGTTCAGAGTTTATACTCTATACTGTAGACTTGAAAGTGAGCCAGGGCAATCTGGTTTTCAGTACTACTTTTGAATAAACGCATTGCATTTTATAAACCTTGTATTGATAATATATAAGTAGGCTTAAATATGCAAATGGTCCCTGAAAATATATGCAGGGAACATTTGCATATTTAAGCCAAAAAATTTTGACGGAGCTTCTAATTTAGAAAAGACGGTAGAATTTCGTGTTAGGTGGCTCAGACATATGTGGAAGGAGGGTTAACTAGACGGCGTGTAGTCTAACAGTTAGAGTTAGACCAAGAAAAGGTATAGGCCATTGAGAGAAATGGAAGCGTCTATCTTTGAACTGAATATATGATAGGAAATTTTAGTATTATCTGGTCGGTGTAGCCGTCTCTACTTAGTTGGATAAAGCTTGGCTGTTTTGTTGCTATATCCTAGAACTGGCTTTGTTTATTAATCATTCTGACTCATGTACTGGGATATATAAAATATGAAAGCTAGTCTTGATGGATTTGGGAAATTGAATCAAGTAAGATCTTTAAAATGTCTCTTTATTTTCTATTAGGTGGCTTATGACGACTTTGTTGCTGCTGGTTCACTTGGTGCAGCACGAGAAAAAGGACTCGTAAGTTTCTCATTTCATTTCCCTCCCAATAAACTAGGCTGCCTTTTTATTTTCATTTATATTAATATCACTTGGCTGTTATTGATTTCTTTAAATGTGATTTAATGATTGCTCATATTGGGTTTCATGTAACTGAACATCCACCATTTCCCTGTCCCCTGCTGGACTTTGTTCAAACTTATAAACAAGAAAACATTTTCTATTTCTCTAAAACATTATCTAAATTTACCTGAATATGTTGTTTGCAGTTGCGATCTGAAGGTAAAGACTACATTGTACAAGAAGGAGATGTAATGTTGTTTCGATTCAATGTATAACGGAACTTACTGCTCCCAGACGGGAATCAGTGGAAATGTTGAGATATAATTTATGACCAAGATCAGGAAAATTTTCAGCCAATTGCTCGTTATAGTTTGCAAAAGCATTGTTTTGTTTGTGATAAATGTAAGAGAATGCTCCAACCTAGGAGTCCATGGATTGAGACATATATACTACAGATCAGAAAATTTTCAGCCAATTGCTAGTTATACTTTGGAGAGGCATTGTTTTGATTTAGTCACAATTTTTTTCCATATTGTAATACATAAAATTTGCTTGACAATTTATTTATATATTAATAATAATGAAAAATATATCTCCTTCATACTTGGCCTAAAATTTTAAAGTATGATAATTAAAAGTCTACGCAACGTATACATATACCATGTTCTTGTGCACTATACTCTAGTGAAAACTGTAAACACAAGGTCTATTTTCACGAATCTTGTTTTTTCATTTGGTTTCATCATTAAGTATGCTTAATTTAGTCTGGATTGAGCATTAGTGAGTTATACATAATTCATAGGTTTAACAAAATTCCTGAAATATTTAAAGTGAAAAAGAAGCACATGAAATATAGATTTGGTAAATTTTAGTGATGAGTTTCCAGCAGGAAACTCTTCTTCGTAGGCTCCTTATTGGATTCAGCACTACTAAGTTGTTCGTGTAGTACTCTTATGTATGATAGAAAAATAAAATATTGAATGGAGATATAAACTAGAAGATATTATGTGGAATCTACGGATATTTTAAAGTTTATTTTGATAATTCAATGAAATTATCTTGATAGCAATAAGTAAATTAGACATACATATTTACCATTAAAATATTTAATATTTTGATAGCTATTAGAAAAAACTATGATTATGAATATACTAATGATGTTAAACATTTAAGTGATAGACTCAAGTGATTAATAAACTTCAATTGTTTTTTTATAAGTGGTAAATTTATGTTAAGAACAAATTTATTGGAAGTATCAAATTTAAATTTTAAATAGAATAATCATTGATCAGACCTTATTCATTTTTTGGACAAATTTTGGATTATCCGACCCATTTTTACTAGAAGCCAGAGTATTTAAACAATATTTATTTCATAAGTTTTCTAAGATTTAAATGAATATAATTTTTGTAGTTACTAAAATCAAATTTTTCAAGGAGTAGTAATATATTTTTATTATAAAAAACAATATATTTAACTATTTATATCTTTCAAAAAAAAATTATTTAACCATTTTTTATTCATATTTTTATATCCTCTCACACAAATAAAAAACCATCTATACTGTCGCTACTTTTTAGATCTTAATAAAAGTTTAAATCTTGATTGCTACAATCTTCATGGTGAAGATATAGATAGGACCCATCCACCAGCTAATTGTGCTTAAGCATTTAGTTTTTATAATTAAACCTTTCAGCTTAGCTTCCAAGTCATAAGAGTTCTTTTTTCAGCAAAGGACACCAAAATAATGATAAAAAAGAAGCTAAAATAAGAGAAGCTTGATAAGGGTTACTCATTTGCTTCGAAGTAGTGTGGTCATTTTGCAAAGTGCACTCACAATTGCTGACACGGTTTAATTTATTTTTTATAACGGGATATCCTCTGCATGTAACTGTAAAAATTAATGCATCAAACCAAATAAAACTGTAGCGAATGACAAAACTTTTACTCAAGAGATTTAACACCCTTGCATATTCATGACTAAATTCAAATTCCTCGAGTTCACACAGTTTAATTTAAATTGGATGAAATTTTGTTAATAACAAAATGACATTGTTTTTTATTTTAGGAATTGAACTACGGTTTCTTGGGAAATAGAGTTTTTTTTAAAATCATCTTTACTGTTAGTTCAGGCACAGGGCCTGCCAATTTGTCCTTGTGTCAATGATGAAGAAAATTCTGATTTTGGTGATTATAACTTATTTGTTTGAGTAGAGTAATTAAAATTCTTAAACCTTTTTCTTTGAATGAAACAATTCAAGGAGTAGAAAAATAAAAGCTTATTTATTCAAAGTGGTTCAAAATGAGAATTTTAAAAAATTGGAGTCATATTTGAAATTTATAAATTTCAAAATGAGAATTGTGGGACTTGGAAGTCATATTTTTGATTTTTATAAATTAACAATAAATATGAAAAATTTATATACGTAATTAAAATTTTTATATTATTTTAAAATCCATCGACACATGTAACTAGAAAAAAAAAAAATCCATCGACACTACAAAATCAATAATTTCAAGTTTTTTTAAAACAACCACAAATAAATAATTATATTTTTTTAAAAAGACCAAAGAAATTATAAATTGAAACAAGCAATCAAAGCACAAGTAGTACTATGATAAAAAAGTTGCAAAGTTGACAAGAACATAAAATGCGTCAAAACAACGACACCCCCAAACCTAAAATAAAATTGAATATTATCCTTTAAGTAGAACAACTTCTGAACATACAAGAGGTTGAGTGTTCTACACTTCCACAAATAAAATCATATAAGAATCATTTAACTTTTGTCTTGATCCATTTCCATACTAACCATTTAACCATGTCCAAATGTGTATCTGTTGAACCATTATGCTAGTCAAACACCACAAAATTACAGTGCTTCTAAATTGACCAAATACATGTCATCTAAATTGCATGAAAGCACTTATTTACTTTCTTACTATGAGAAACCAAGCCTGAACTGCATGACAAAAACAATTATTTGTCAATACAATACTAAAACCTAACCAAGACAAAACTTCAAACCATAATTTTATGGAAATCGGGCACTAAAAATAAATGATTAGCTGATTCATTAAAAAATACAATTATTGATTGGAAGACGATCAAGTAACAACCTCCATGCAAACAACGATATCTTCATTGGAACCTGACTGTTTGAAGTAATATTATGCAAAGAAGAATTTGTTATTTCTTCAAAATTAAAGATTATCTCACAAGCTTCTTTAACCGAAAACAAGCCATCAAGGTTTAGATCCCAAATCCAAACACCCTCCACATTATTTTGCAAAGTAATGTTAGGTAATAATGTTCTACACTCATCCACCTATTCAAGCTCTCAAACAAACAAATTTATTCTCCGACTCTAACAACCTCCCTCCATACCAATACCTAACACCATATCTCACAAACATTTTTTCATCAATTCTAAATTAAACAACCTACTAAAGTGCCAAATAGCGTCCTACAAAAGTTCCTTATTTTCTTTGTAATATTATTTATAAACCAACTCCATCCACTTCCTTCCTCTCTCAACACTACAAATTTCTTCAAATCGAATCTCTGATTCCCCTACCACTTCTCCATTAAGAATGCCATTTATGAGTTAACACTTGGCACCAGAGCCTTTCCTTATCCATTTTTCTAAGAGGGTTATTTTATTTTTTAAAAAAACTTTTCACTCCTAAACCTTCCTTCTCTCTAGGTAAGCACACTTTGTCTGATGAACCCAATGTATTTTGCGAGCCTCTTCACTCCCACTTCACAAAAAAGATTTAAAAAGAGACTCAAATTTTAGAATGGTACCTGAAGGAGCTTTGAAAATGGAGAGAAAGTATATTCGAAGAGAGGTTAAAATGACTTTCTGAAGAATTAGACGACCACCGGTAGATATATTTTGATATTTCTAAGAAGACAATATTTCTCCGATACGATCAACCACAGGGTTCTAAAATGATAATTTATGAGAATTATCACCAATTGCACTACTAAAAAAACAAAAATTAGTGAGGGAAAATTAGTGAAGGAAAACATGAAATCCCTCTCTAATTTCGTCACTAAATTTTGCGACCAAGGAATATGTGAGGGATTTTATTTTTTCCATCACTAATTTCCCTCTCTAATTTTGCTTTTCCTAGTAGTGTTAGCAACCACAAATAGTTACAAGGCCGTGCAGCCAGTATGCAATTCAATATGGAATCAGCCTTATTTAACCTATAAGAATCAACATTAACACCAACCAACATACTTTTGTGGAAGTTTACCTTCAACCCATAAAGCAATTCCAACGGTAAAAGAGTAGCTTTAATGGTTACATATATTGCACTAAATTTATTTTTCAATAGTCAATGTACCATCTGCAAATTGAAGATGAGTGAATTTAAAAGATTCATCATCACCCGCTTGAAACCCAAAAAACTTCTCCTACCCAATTGCCTCATTAAATAAGGAGCTAAACCCTTTAGTTGCAAGGAGAAATAGAAAAAGGAGACAAAGGATCTCCCTATTTTAGTCCACGCCACATTTTTTAAAAACTTGGTATCCGACCGAATGACTGTTTAATACGAAGGGTTCAATCTCATCGTCTATTTACAAAGACTCCATTTAAAGCCAATATAAAATTCTTAATAGACTAACCCACATCATATGTTAGATAAGAGAATAAAGTAATATATTGTTTGCCTGTGATTTTTGCAAACGGGGGCTAGTTCTGATTGTTACAAGCGAGATTGAACTAGAAATCTCAAGGCCGTTGTGCAAATTTTTTTTTTATTTTTATAGGAAATGGGTTTTGAAAAAAGGCCACGAAATGCACTCAAGTTGCTTAGAGAGCATGATAGGTTTGAATTAAAGGCACTGTCTCTCGACAGGTTTGAGTTTTCAAGTAAAAGCTTAAAATAAAGCAAGATAAAATTAAGTTTATGCACGTAAACTCAAGGAAAAGGTAAAATGCATTGCATTAAAATAAAAGGGGTGGTCTACAAACCAGTTTACATACATTCTGTATAACTCGTTTCCCTAGACGCCGATAGTTTGAGTGTTGTAGAATTTTGTATATGATTTGCGACCCACTTTCCGGCTTGGAAACTACTATTTATACTAAAAACCTAGATGGCGAACCACTAAGCCCATGATCATCACTTCCTCCATCTTGGACAACTACTTGTCCCACGTTTTCCACTAAAAGGAAACCGTCTCTTTGCTTAAAATCGTGCTTTCCTGCCTTTTGCTTGTCTTCGATGCGAAACACCCTTTCAGCCTTGCTTTGTCGAGATACTGACCATACGCTCTAGGCTTGATGCTTTGTCGAAGCTCTTCAATTTATATGCGAAAGCTCTTTGATTCCTACAAAGTTAAAGGCCAAACAAATGTTGACCATATGAAATGAGCTTGTCAAATTTACAGGCTAACAAATGCCCCCCAAAAATGCCATTTTCGACGACACAACTCTCATCAGTTACAGAGGAAATTGGCATTTTTGCAAATGCTTCACATATTTCAGTGATCGACACCAGTTTATGGCTTCAATAAACTGTATCTTGCGGTCGTGTGTTTAATGTTTTCACAAACCGTTATCTGGAATCTTCTTAGTGGTAGTAGTGGGATACCGTTTTCCTAGGAAACAAAAGGTTTAATGCCTCTTTAAAAGGAAAAATGTCCCTTTGCCTGGGGAAAACTGATCCAAGGCCAACCTTCCATTATAAAACTCTAAGATCTTGCATCTCAAGAATATCCTTCCTTTAGCGTTTCATAAGACATTAGCCTGTTTGTCTCTAAAAAAATGGAAACGCTTCCAAACAATCTCCTTATGGTTATTCCCAAAAAGGTCGCTGCCTTTGGGACCCAAGATCTTTTGAACTTTGGAACCACATCTAAACTCCACCACCACCTTGCTCACAAAAAGGCAGCATTTCGGGCGTTGAATCGTGACTGTCGATGGTTCATTGTTGACCCGACTTCATTCCCGACTAAACACCGATTTGTGCGAAGGCTACCCAGTAGTGGGCATCCCTTCTACAACTTAACAATCAATACTTTCATGCTTCATCAGGTTCATCCTGATTTGACAAGGATCAGACAAGTCCTTGCAAAAGCAATGAAGCACGGCTCTGATGGGGCTACCTACTTCAACCTCATGCTAGAGGTTTTGGCTGTAGATAATGCTCCCGACGATCAAATCCTCCCCGTATTTTAGGATCTTTTTAACCGTCGTCAACTTGCGAACTGCCGCAATGCTATCTTAAATACGGCGGGTCCATGTTTTGCTTGGGTTTCCCTTTGCTTCCGGCCAATGCTCCCGGGGTTAAGATACCAATTTACTTGTCCTCCCTACAAGCTTTGTAATGGAATTAGACGTATCCGTAATGTAGCTTTGCCCTTTCCTGGTTCAGATGATGACTATCCTACGACGGACTTCTGTCTTTCATGCGGCCTCGATCTTGAACTAGCTTGGTTCTTACGGCACTTCCACTTTTTGGACCTTGGCTTCCTATGGTACCAACTGAAGGTGAGAAAACACACAAGACGGGG
>Ga0228711_1001010_pt1 | contig 39355 bp, 13 predicted proteins | sample MedpolnodulmetaG_2_FD_177996 | JGI IMG/M metagenome (GOLD analysis project Ga0228711, IMG submission 177996) | Root nodule microbial communities from Medicago polymorpha collected in Santa Monica, California, United States - brown nodules | ecosystem: Host-associated > Plants > Roots > Nodule...
AGTTATATATGCACATCACAATATGCATGCTAAAAGCAATTAAATGCATCTTGTTGGATTTTGAAAATTAACTTATAAATACTAAAACATAAAGAAACAAAAATTGAACACACAGAATCTTGAATATCAATCATTATTAGATTATAAAGGAGCAGATTCAAACCTCATAAAGTTTCATAATAATTAATGAAACAAGAGAAACAATACAAATAATAATAAAATTCAACTTTTTTAATTATGTCATACACAACAATGATATGCAGGTTTAAATAACAAACAAAAACAATAAACAAACAAAAATGAACATGCAAAGAAGAGAGAGAAAAAGAAAGTACCTTACCTGGGAGGAGAAGAATGGGGTGAAGTTGTTGGATGAGAAAATCCATTGAATTAGGAGCGACAGAATAGAATAGAAATAGAAAGTAGTTAGAGTGAGTGGTAAAGAGAGAAACTAGGTAAGGTGAAAATCTATTTAGGATACTGTTTTTCTTCTCTTTCTCTTCAAACTTGGTTTCAACATAACAATAAGTCAAACACAACATCAACATTAATTATCATATCATATGAATGATCTATCTACTTTGTTGCACGACATTCAAAAGGCCTCACGTGGCCTCACGTTTTATTTTTAGATTTATCTTTTCTTTTTTTTAATTAAATTAATGATCTATGTAAATATATATAAAAAAAATTAACCTCGATAGAAAAAATCGTACTTTTTAATGCTTTAAATTTTTTGTCGACATTTTTAGTCAATGTAAAATTTTCAACCAATACTTTTAATCTTTGTAAAAATCTTCATCAGTATCTTTGATTCATAAAAATAATAACACAAAATGTTGTAGAAATTAATATTTTTTTTTGTATAAGAATATGAACGAAATTCTGGATATTCACAAAGATAATTTAATTGACCAATCTCATCGATGTAAGGGTGTTAAATTTCAATATTGTGATCTTAATCAAATTGAAAACTTTATGATTAGTCTATATATTTACCTGTAGAGTATATGCTATTCATACGGAAAAAAATAGTATTTTCTTAAAAAAAAAAAAGTGTTGGTGTGGCGGAGGATACGGAAGGATTCAAGAAAAGAAGTTTCCTCCCTATGCGGCCTGCATCTCTCAATCTATCTATTTTCTATAATCTTAATATGTCAAATGAGCCAAAAAGAGTATCAAGCCACGAATTTAAAGATCAGGAATTTTGTAACTGAATAATATGATCACAATAACTGATAAACTCTTGGGTGAAATTCAATGACAAGTAAATGTGGTAACTTTAGTTGGTTGGTGAAGCCGTGTTATCAATTAGTCTCATCATTTATTTTAATATCTCTCATTGTATTATTGATATTCTTATTAATGAAATGCTATAAACATCTTTCTTTTTCCTTCAAAAAAATAAACATCTTTCTTTAAGAAAAAAGGTTTGATAGAGAAGAGAGACAAACTATTCTTATTGTCGCATAGGTTTTTTAATTTGTCCGACGGATCAATGATTAACGGATTAAGTTGTTAAATGATTTTGCTAAAAAAAATTGTTAAATGATAACGTCGAAAAAAAAGTAGTTAAATTATTTTGATCATGTTGGAGTTCTTGTAATTTTGTATGTTCATTTTAGAGACGAATTTCTAATCATTAAGCTATTTAACAAAAAAAAAAAACAATTCAGTCGAATAATATTTTCAGTTTATTTAATTTATTTAAATTTAAAATTTTCCGTTGCCTTGAAAAATTTTCATTCCTAAAACAACAAACGATAATTCTTGTAGTAAAAAACCTCTAAAAAAAAAATCTTGTGATAAAAAACAAATAAAAATTCTGATTGGTTCGATCGCATCGCATTTTAAACAATAGTCGCAATTTTGGCAGTATTTTCTTTATAGGGAGTTTTTGGTAGTATATGTTGTGGATCAATAACAAAAAAATGAGATGAGGTACATTAAAACTGATAAAATTCATGTTTTATCAATAACAAAAAAATCAATAACTCCTCTAAAAACAAATAAACAAATCAATAGCATGTTTTGACGGAGGATTTTGAAGTGCTTTAGAGAGAATGATTTTGAATCCTTATGTATATATTTTTGTATGTTTTAAGAATTTTGAAAATTTAAAAGAATAACATATGAATGATCATATAAAATTCTAATCAACTTGATTTGTTTTTAGACATATTTATAGTTTATTTAATTTTAAAAAAATATATAAGTTCTTCCCTCTAAAATCTTTAATCCAAATACATTACAAGAGTATGTTTGGGTACTTCATATGAATTTTCATTTATAATATTTTCTTTGGAAAAATTAATAAAATAATTCATTCGAAAATTTTGTTGGGGTATTTTTAATTTTTTTTTTGGAATAAAACAATAAATATATAATGAAAACTATTCCAATATAAGAGTTTTAAAAGTTTTCAAAAAGTTAAGTGAGCAAAGCAACTATGGAGCATGTGAACCAATTTGCAAATTGTAGGGACCTATCTCCAAAAAAATAATTTTAGGGATCAATATGTAAATATTAAAAAATACAGAGGTAAATTTGCAAGATTTGAAAAATTATTAAAATCAATTTGAAAATTCAAAAAATTAATAGGGACTAATGTGAAAATTTTGAAACATATAATAACCAATTTGTATAAGTTGAAAGAATCATATAGAGCAATTTAAGATTCACATTATATAAATAGTAAGGAAAGAATTTTAAATCTTTAATGTTTAGATGATATTTGGAATTCTCTAAATTTAATTTTAACAAAACCTTTTCATTTTTTTTTCTTTTCAAATCTATCATCCAAACAATATGTTTTTGGTTGAGTCAAAGTCCAACCTTGAGACTCAAAGCCTACTAGCTAACCTAAGGACCAATAAGAGGCTATAATGCCTATACAAGATCACATGTACCAACAAAGATCAACAAATCATTAAATAAGTCACTTAAAGCAAATTCGAGCCATGTATACAATTAAGCGTATGTCCAACCTTTGTGCCGTAAGAGTGCAACCATTAAAACACACATACTCATCTACCAATTGAGAATCTATAAATAGAGCAGCCCACTGAAAAATCAGGTATACTTTATCTTTTTGAGATAAACCTTAAAGTACCTTGAGATCTCACTTGCTTTAGTGTTGGAGGGTCTTTACAGGTAGCACTCGCTCCAACTGTCTCTTCTGATTGTGTTCAACTTAGTAACGTCACATTTGAGAACGTTGTTCTCGTAATATTGTCCCTCCAATCATCGTAGTTCGCCAAACTCCATCATTGCATCGACAACTGGTAAGATGATGATTAGAGCGAAATATAGACGTAGCTATCATGTCATTCCGTGTATCAATAAGGACCGAAAGGGATCTAATTTTGGGAAGGGGTTGTGTTGCAATTGGATCAAGTCAAAAGTAACATGGAGATTTGCATAGTTAATAGTTACAAAGTTAATTTTTGTCATAATGGTTGGGTACCTCATATAAATATTGGTCCTATTAAGAGGTATATTTTTGGCTCCATTTAATTCTAAAACAGAGATGATGTAAGTTCAATATTTTGTAAATCAGCAACGAGTTTAGAATTTGCAAATTTTTCGTGATGTTTTGCCACTAATATCATCAACTCCATCCTTAAGTTGAACGCTCCTTTAGAATTTGCAAATTCTTCGTGATGTTTTGCCTCTAATATATATCATCAAATCCATGCTAAGTTGAATGTTCCTGATAAAGGGAGTCTAAAGATATGGTGTTTTGGAAACTGAATAGTGATGATATTTCAAACTCAAGTGTTTAACATAAGCAAGAAAAATAATAGCAATTACTCTAAGCAATATGTATTTATGTATCGTGTATCACAAGTGAAGAAAATAAGAAGAGCAGAAGCTACCAAGTTTAGGTAATGATCAATATTCCCTAAATTGACACAAAAGGGTTCAAAACATATAAATGAGGTGTTAAGAAAAAAAGAGTTAGCAACAGTTCAAAAACATAGGGGTGAGTAAAAAAAAACACGGGTGCACACATTTTAAGAAGATTTATATTTTGACTATTATTTTTTCCACCCTATTTATTGCTTGTGCCTCGTGCGTCTTATTTTTTCTTTCGAAAATGCCCTTGAGGTTTTCGGATTTTGAAAACCGAACTGAGTTTTTCCTTTGTTATGTGGGTGAAAAAAAGAAGAGTTTTTCATCTTTCGGATTTTATAATCTGAAAACCTCAAAAAATAGGTTACGTTCCTTTTTTTTTTCTTCAGATTATAGAATCCGAACTAAACCCCCTTTTTCAGGGGAAAAAAGTTTTGATTATATAATCCGAATTATATCAGTACAAATTTTGAGTCTGTTTGTAACATGGATAACCAGTTTAAGGACCAAATTAATCTTCCTAACTCCAATCTTTCTGTTTTAGGTCATTGTTAGTTGTTCTTAGTCAAAAATTTGGTTTTTGGGCTACTTGATCAGATTGCTCTGAAACTTTCCAGAAAATCAGAAAAAAAAATCAAGGATCAAGACTCCCTTAAAAGAGACTTTTTATGGGACTCCGCCGCTCTAAATCCAAAATTCAATCGTTTAGACCATTTTTCATTTTTTATTTTATTTTTCATAATCTCAGAAAAATCCGATTTTTTTTCATTAGTTTTATTTGATTTTTAGAATTTTTTGGTGGTATTTTTATGATCTTATTTGACAAGTTTTTATTATTTTTTACTTAGTATTTTTGTTGTTTTTAAAAACAAAATTCAAAACTGCTGAAATGGAAGAGATTCTGATTGCTGATTGATTATACATAAGCATATTTCGGATTATAAAATCCGAACACAGTTTGATGTTTTTGGATTTTATAATCTAAAAATTGATGGAGATTTTTAAAATTTTTATAGGGTGTGTGAGAAGGTCGTAGAGTAGAAAAAGTAATAGTTTTATATTTTAAAATCCGAAAATATAGATACTTTCAGTTTTTCATAGGCACGACTTGGCCCATAATTTTAATTTATTTTTTCAATATAGTAGTTTTCTATGCTTTTCTCCCATCTGTTTTTGCTCATTCCTGTCAAATAGGCGAGCGTGAATTAACTCACACAAGTGTATTTTCAACGTAAGTTAACTCACATAAGTATATTTTTCAGCGTGAGTTAACTCACGTAAGACGGGAATGAGCAAAATAGATGAGAGAAGAACAATTCTGTTTTTTTTATCTACTTAGAAGTAACCAACTAATTAAATATATTAGTTTTTTTTTATGTACACTTGAGAAGAGATTATTAGTATGTCAAATGTGAGTAAGAAGACTCCCATTAAACAAAAAAAATAAGTATAACGATGCATATATATCTTTTGTCAACAAAAAAAAAACGACCCATACATATAATGCTTTGTATCACCATGATATGATGCAAAGTTTCCACCTTCGCTTATCAGTGATTGATCTTCATCACAAATTTGTGGGGCACACAAGGTGGATTTAAAGATTTTCCCCTCCCAACCAAATTCTTTCCATATGCATGAGTTATAAGTCGAACTCCAAATCACATGTTGAATCCATTCAAATCTCTTACCATTTAAACGAATTCATTGTTGGTGACAAGAGTTTTAATATGCTTATGTAGTTGTTCAAAGTATAATGTGATGATCTTCAACTTTCATGATGATGTAACATTAATATTTTCTTATAGTAGCTGTGAATGAAAAGAAAAAAAAATCTCGCATTACTATTGGCATATATGAAAACACGTAAAGAACTTGTAAATATCAGGATGTCTTTAACTTATTTTATTAATAATTGTATAGCATTTATAATTTACAAATACTTTTTTGTGCACAAAATTTTCAATATACTGTTTAATGATATGTCATTATTTTATCGTCTATGCCTCAAAATTATTTATAATATACTACCTCCGTCTCTAATTATAAGACTCTTTTGAAATTTTTTTATAAGATCTCTTTGCTATTTCCAACTACATTAATTATTTCTTTACATACATATCCCTATTTATTATATATATTTTTCTTCAATTGGTAATAAATAACATGTTGGAAACATAAACAAACTCTCTCTCTTTAAGGATAAAATTGTAAAAACAATAGTATTTACAAACAACTTTAATATAAATATCCACTTTCTTAATTCCCATGATTTTGGCAAAAAAGTCTTATATATAAGAACGGAGGGCAAATGCTATGGTAGGAGACCTCTTAGGTCTCTTACCGTAGGAGACTTGATTATTTTTTTTTGTTTTGAAAAATAGGATATCAACCATTAGAAGTAGTTGTAAAATTTTGAATGGCTAAGATCTACAGGTTATATAACCCACTAAAATTCTAATATTTAAATATCTATATTTATTTTGAAAAAGGGTATTTTTGGCATTGTTGGTAAAATTGGAAGCTCATAGAAGCTCACGTGCCTTGGCAATTTTACGAGCTTCTATTTAATTTTTGGCCACTTGTTTTTTTATTAATTAGTAATAATTTAAAAAAATCAAAATTAAAAACATCATTCAATCTTCATCTCTTTCTCTCTAATGTTCATCCATTCAACATCATCTTCAATCATTATTCACCGGCACCAACAAAAACCCATAATTTTATTTTTCCAAACCTACACACAAATCTTCTTCTTTTTCCATTTAATTTATCTAGTAATTAATTCTTGCTTTTCTTTATCTCTACAAGAGGGTTTAATTTATTGACTTTCATCTTTTGAAGATTGTATCGGAATTAGAATTATGACAACAACCAAATGAAATAAACTTCACAAGGCATGCGTAAAGCTTGGAATATATATGCTGCATTTTTCTGCTTTTGAATATGATTTCTCTTTAATCATCCATATTTAAGAACCTTTGTGTGTAGTTTGATGTTGTAAGAATAATTTAGTTTTGGTAACTATCGGTTGCATTTCTGAATCTTAGTATAAACAAACAATTCAAAATTCAGTTTATAGTAGATTAAACAAATTTGAACGAATATTAACTATCACATAAATTTGGCTTCTTGAAAAAAAAATTAGAGAACATATATATATATATAGAGAGAGAGAGAGAAGGAACATAGATCAAAGTGGATCTGAGGGGGTGGTGATGTTGTGCGGCGGGCCGAAGAGAAGAAGAGGGATCTGGGCAGAAGAGATAAAAAAGAAAATGAATTTCATGATTTTTGCTTTTTTCTATGTAATTAATTAAAACTGTAATCCAGAGATCTAGATAGGGAAAAAAAATTATTTAAGAGAAAATCTCAATATTGCCCTTCAGTTAACAACATGTTACTACTGTTTACAAACTTGTAAACACATGTCCTTTTAGTTAAAAAAATATTGAACTACTACTTACTATATATAGCTAAAATATCATGTTTCATACAAAAGCAACTTAGTCAGAAGTTGGTATACTCATCCATATATCCAACTTTTTAGATACAATTTAACCCAAAAAATACCCATTAATTAATTAATATGTGGGTTTCCAATTAAAGGTGAGCAAAGCAAACAACGTTGGCAAGTTGAACTTGAAGCTTTGAACGATGGTTTGTGTTGACTTAATTAATTATCTATCCCCTGCTCTTAAGCAATTTGAGGCGTTGCGCACACTGAATGAAACTTCTGCAACCAAAAACACAAGTTTTATTTAGAACATTTCCTCTAAAAAAAAAAAAGTTTTATTTAGAACATAGATTATTAGAACACACATTCCTTACTTGTTAGGAGGGGTGGAAAAAAAACCAAAAACTGAACTGAACTGCTGAATTGAACCATTACTAACAGTTCTAAAATTGAACTGGTTCAAAACAGTTCAGTTCGATTCGAAACAATTCAGTTCGGTTCGATAACTAAAATTCAATTTCATTTGTTTTTTTCATATTTTTTTCAAAGGTATTAATAATAACAGTTCAGTTCAGAACAGTTCAATTCGGTTTGAAATAGTTCAGTTCAGTTCAAAATACAAACAGTTCAGTTCAGTTATTTTAAATTTAGCAAACAGTTCAGTTCGGTTCAGTTTTCATCCCGAACTGAACCATACCCACCCCTAATTGTTAGAGAAAATGTGCTTAAAATCCCCTAAATATAAACTCTGATTTCATATTTCAGATATATTAAAAAAATTGGTAGTGTAATTGATCTACTTCCTCCAATCTTAGATATACAAAAAAATTAATTTTTTAAGTTCATTGAATAAATGATAACAAATACATTATTATTGAATGAACCTTAAATTAATTTTATTATTATTTTTTAATATTTGAGACCGGAGTGAGTATTTATTTTGTGTATAACTAATATAATAATCATGTGTATAGATGTATTTTAATATTGACTTTTTGTTAGCAGTTAAACACAAGATGAGTGTTCAACCAAAAAAACTTGTCATGCTTAGTACACACAAACTTTCACTCTATTAGCATTGAGTCGATGACAACCTCTTTTTTTTTTTACCAGCTTCATTCACACTTTCACTCTATTAGCATTGAGTCGATGCCAACCTCTTTTTTTACCGGCTTCATTCACCTAATAATATGTACTTTAATTTTGCCTATAAGTAAATTTTTTGTGACTTAACTAGGACCTAACCACATGAGAAGAGTCTTACCCATAGTCTATTAAGGGAGAGAGGCTCATTAATATGAGACTCTTAACACATTATTTTTAAACAACAAATGTTAAGTAAGTTATTTGTTATGTTTGTATTTCTTCCTTATTAGGATTCGAACTCTAGACCTTTACTCTTTATATTTTCTTTAATCTCTAAACTTAACTAAGTGGGCTATCCATCCTCCCAACTCCTTAACACATTTTAATGCAAACTCATATAGTATTAATTAAGATATGTTTAAAATAATATATACAATCTTATAATTTGATTGAAAGATGACTTATATAATTAGTCATACAGGGCGTAGCTAGCTTGCACTAATTAATGATAATTACCTCCATGAAATATCTTGAGCAAGAAGCCAATCACCTTCTTTGTCTTGATAAACCAGTTCATACTGTTGTTGATCATGATCACCTGTTAATTTCCAACTACATGAATTAATGCCGTGCATATACCTCAACTAATTGGTAGTACTAATTATTAACTTGGAAATTTAATTAGAAATTTGAATAAAAAAGACGTACATTTTTCAAACATGTCCATCAAAGTTTGGTTGAGAGTATGAAATGAATGGTGCATGCTAAGATTAACCTTTCGAGCTATTCCTACACCTTCCATCTTCACCTTCACGTAATTTCTGTGATTATGAGAACCATCAATGGGGACCACGTGATCCTCAACATCATTTTCATTGGAACCAAGTTTCTTCCTCCTACAATTAACCGGGGGCCATCCAACAAGAGCTTCTTCATCATCTTCATTGCTCCTAAATCAATCAAATAAATTAATAATATTCAATCATATATAATATTGATATTGTTAATGTACTAAGTACTAATATTAATTACTTGGTGATGGTGGTAGAAGAGCTGTGAGAGCAGTTTTGATCATCATCATCATGATCATCTGAGTGGCCAGGAGTTAATGGGAGAAGAGAAAGAGTGGGAAGGTTGGTTGTTTCTACTGCATGCTCCAAGAGTTGAGAAAATCTTCGTTTCTTATTGTCATGGTTCAAAGGGAAATGAGAATTATTATAAGTGGAGAGAGCAAGACCCAAATGAAGCTCCATGTGATTGTAGAGAGATAAGATAAGCTATGATGCAACAATAAGAAGAGAAAGAGAACAAACAAAGCTATTTATTAAAGAAAGGGTGTGACTCGTGTGACGTAATTTATTAGATTAGATTTGTCTAGTATTGTGATAATTAAATTCATTAATTTAATACTATATGAGTATGTGAATATAGATAAAAATAAATTCGGGGAGACAGAATAATAGCTGAGGATAGAGGTTTGGATTGCAATGAAGTAGGAAAATGAGAGAAGAGGGACAAAGGGAAGTAGACTAGAGTGAGGGGAAGCCTTGTGGGTATGAGACAAGATGTTGGAAATTGAGTTAAGGTGTCCGTATCGATGCTTGCCTTTTTACCGACCCATTTCCCTCTATTTCCTTCTTTACTTCTAAACTATCATTACACACCCCCTCCTACTTCACGCGCATTCTAATCTTTTTTTTCTTTGTTATGTTCAAAAAAGCTTAGATGAGTTAGTTTAACTCACTAGGCTAAGGTATACTTGTTTGGGTTTAGAAGTGTAAAATTCAATTTTAAAGTTGTTAGCAGTTGGTTTTAAAGTTGTATATAGTTTGTTATTTGTTCTATATTATTCAGGTTCTCGGGCTGTTAAACATATAAATATGTTTGGGTACTCTAATCATTTGAGATAACTTTTAGGATGAGATCCAAACTTATTTAATAAAAACTACCTCAAATTTTTAGCTTTACAACTATTTTTTTTTTAAGGATAGCTTTACAACTATAGAGACCATAAATTTTACTATAAATTAAGCATATGTTTGATATTTCTCAAAAACACAATGATTTTTCAAGTTGACGTAGAAGCTTGCATTTCTTGCTTCAACAATTACGCTGAAAAGGCTGTTGGCACGAGTTTGCAGTAAGAAATGCAGAACCAAATACATACTATAAACATGTTTTTTTGAATAAACATACTATAAACATGTTAACATCATTTTTAGGTCAGAAAGAGCAATTTGTAAATGTAGTTATGATGACAACAATGATATTTCTGAATATTCAGAAAAATACGAACATGTGCTCTTAGAATATATGTTAAACTAAAGGAAAAATATAGATAGTTAGACGCCCTTTTTTTATACCACTCTTGTATACATCCTATGTAGGAGGGTATTTTGGTAATGTGTAACAAAAGATATATAGTTATTTTGGACCCACATTGCCACATGTTGCATTTATGTGTGGGAGTTTAAGAGGTGTATGCCACCTATGTGTGTCTATGTATAAACACTCTAAACTAAATGCTAAAATATGTTCTTACGAGTTACGACCGTCAAAAATAAAAATTATGTATTAAAAAATAAAAATTGTATCTATTTATTTTTCAAAAAATTAAAAATTAATTTTATAATTTTATACTCATTTAAAACCTTGTTTTCTCTATGTCACTCTTTCTTTTTTGAAAGGTCTATATCTCTTTTATTTTTAAGCCAGGTCTCTGTATCTCTTGCCACTATATATTACATATCATTTTTTTTTCATTCTTAAATTGTAAATGAGGTGATGGGTGAGTGTACATGAAGCATTTATAATTAAGATACTTACTACTATTTGGATGTTAAATGGGGGAGTGCATGCACGCCCTTTAAAAGGGAGTGAAACAAATATGAATTCTAGGAGCTCTTGAAGTGGGGCCACAATGTCAGAGAGATTGAAAGCATATCTGGAGGTACAATTCTGATCAGTTAGCTGAACACAGCTTGTAGTCAAATCAAAGGGAACTCACTGCTGCTGGCCCCATCATATTCTTACCATTCCATTCCACGTTTCCCTTCCCACGTCATATATATTTAACCTTTTCTTTTTATACTTTAATTTCCTTCCTTTTCACTAATTAATAGAACAGTTATATGTTAAGCTTGAAAAAAAAAAAGTTACATGTTATCAACTTAAGAACTATTTAATGCAAAAAATTGTCTTATGAGAGCAGTGTGTTTTGTGTAACAAAATCTCTAGTTTGAAATGGTTTATGAAAAGTACGGATAAAAGGACTAGCTAGACATACTTCTTTTTTAACTGGAAGACCAAATAACTATGTTTATCCCTAAAAAATCACCATGTTTATTGGGTTTGTGGTTGTGGTGTCTCAAAGTTTCTTAATTCAGTAACATATCATTCATAAGTCATTGATAAGCGAAATCAAATCCATGCATGTTAGTTTTATTAAAATAAATATAAATAAATCCATGCATGTTTTTATATATAGAAAAAAAAAACAAGAATCCATGTATGATTTAAGCGGGACAATAATTAACGATTAAACGACATAATTATCTTTTCCTATTAGACATCAATAACCCGACAAAGAGAACAAATCAACAAGCATGGAATTACTATCCAAGAAATGCCGTATCTATCTCGCAAATATAAAGGGAATAAAAAAAAACTATTCGCTTATTAATCTCATATTGTATCACATTTAAGATTATTAAATATTCGTTTCAAAAAAACTATTAGCACCGTATTGTAAACTAGTTTTACACTCACATTCTATATAAAAAAATTTGTAATAAAAAAAATTCCATAAATATTGAGTATGTGGAAGTCATTTTTGAAATTAGATTAATAATGTGGGGATATGATTTGATTTGTTTTCATTTGATGTAAGTGTAAAAATAATTTACACCTACTACACACCCTAAACTCAATACTAAATTAATTTATCCCATAATATAAGTTATTTTAGTCAACAAAAATTATTTTATTTTCTATATTGTTTTACATTATCAATGAAATGCTTTTAATTTTTGTTTTGTCTATTAGATTTAGGGCCCGTTCGTTTGGGATTTTTTTGAAAAAAAAAATCTACTTTTTTAACTAAAAGATCTATTTTATTTTTATTTTTGTAGTGTTGTTTGTTTCAGATTTTAAAAAAAAAACTATTTTGTTAAAAAAATCATTTTTAGCCTCAAAATGAAAAAGTTATTTCAAGTAGCTTTTAAAAAATCTATTTTTTTTTTTCTAAACTCAAGTGTAAGAGCTTCAAATCTTAAAAAAATGATTTTTATGTTAGTAAACAAACAGGAGTAGATTTGATTTTTTTTTTTTAAATCTCTAAAAAAAATCTCTAGATTCTTTTAAGGGAAATGCTTGTTAGTACGAACAATCGCTAAACGAAAATTGACGGATATGTGTTAATTTAGTTTTACTTCCAACTAACCTTGTATAGCAGTAAATGGGACAATATTTATATTTATTTTTTTTAATAAAAATTAATTTTGATGGCAACCACCCCATGTATTTAGGAAATGGGACTATCATGGTACTACTCTTTCTACTAAAAAGTGCTGGTGAAAGGCCTCAACACAAGTTCGTCAAATTTCGTATAAAATCATCCGTACCATATAGCACCACTCTTCTTTTAACCTAGAATCTATTTTTTTTTTAAAGTTGAAACAAACGCACCCTTAGCTTATATTCATGTACACTACAAATCAATTGTATTTTTTACATCAACAAACAATTATAATCGTTAGATAATTAAAAATATTTGAATTTGATCGGAACTATTTCCAAATTTGCATTTATGATTGGCTATGATTTGTTTTATTCAAGTATAAGTACTGTATAACTACGTCTAAACTTGCATTTATGATTTGTTGATAGTATATACATGGATAATATTGCATATCTCAGTTATTATATGCCTAACTATTTACTGCTTTTTCTTTTTCGAATACTTACAATTTATCTTACTTAAATCATCAAAGAAGGATGATTATATTGTACTTATGACACATGGTAGTATTAGCACGAGCCTTTATATATTACTACTAAGTCACAATTTTTAATAACAATAAAATTAATTTATGTGTCACTCGCTCCGTATTTTCTTACAAGTCACTTTGCTAAAAATATTTTTTTCATTTTTTTTGTAAGGAAAAAAATATTTATGCGTCATTAATGGTTTTTTTTTCCTATCACAAATTTTACCATTTATTATTCTATCTTCTTTTTATTCTTTTACTCTTTTTTCCCTATATCATTACTAAATAATAATTTTGTAAAACCTTTCACGACTTCTCTCTCAATACAAAATTAATTATATTTGTTGATATCATGTGTGAAAATGTTAAAATAATTTAGTGTATGTTTGGATACACATTAAACATTGATTTCTCGCGTTCCAATATGATTTTGTTGTGATTTTTAAAGCCAAAATTCCTAGCTTCTATGTTTTCTTGCGTTTGGAATTACGTGGCCGTAGAAACAAACAAGCTATTATAACAAAATGTTGATGGAGGATGTGCTAAAATGACTTTTTTAGAGGTACTACAATGAGGTATACTTTTTTAATATCGGAGAGAATTCAACCCGAGACTTTAAGAGAAACACACTCTTAAGTCTCAAGTCAACCAACGTCATCAAACCAATGCAAGTGGGTTGATTTTTATAGTTATATGTTCTTGCTGACAAGTATCAAAAGAACATTGTTTAAGGAACTCATTCGTCAGTTGATAGAGACATTGCATAATATACGTAGAGGTCTAGTTTTAAACTTCAAACATTCTATTTTTTCATTTAAAAAGATGAATTTCTAACCTACAAAATACTTGATACATTAAATAACAAGAAAAAAAAGTGACTTAAAAAAAAACGTTTCCCTTTCCAATGTGTTTTTTTTTGCTTCTGGGAACGTGTTCTTTTCTACCCTTCTTGTCATGCCATTCAATTTAACAAATATCAACATTTTAGTTGTGTCATAATATACGAGTTAGGATCCTCTTCATAATATACATTCAGCTGTATTTGAGTAATCGTTGAACCATCCAACCACATTAGAGTATCGATATATGTTAGTATAATTTTTTTGGATGAATAACCATGCCCAATGTAAATTGGGATATTGTTGTTTCACGGTATGTATGTGCTATAACCACGGACATAGGTAAAGTCCAAACATATGAAAGTTAGAAACATTGTCTCCTATGTCACTCTCAAAATGACAGTGGTAGTTAATTGGTGTCAGAAGAATGAATAAGTAGGAAAGGAAGAATTCAATAGCTCCCGGACTTCACGTGATGCCCAACATCCACACGAGGAGGCATATCTGCTGTCCCGGCTGCAACCCCCACCACCCACGCCACACGCTTTCATTCTCCACCAATACTTTACAATTTTTCAATCTGCTCAACTAAACTACACCGTAAAAATATATATTGGTTTTATTTGGAGCGGATTGAAAAATTGTCCAATAGTTATACTAGCATTATATAGAATTACATCTTGATTTATCTGAGAGTAAAAAAAGCGAGAACTTGTGAAAATTACAATTTGTGGAATTATTTTACCTGCTATGATTTGTTACGAAGAATTTGATGCAAAATAAAATGTGAGAGATAAATAGTTGAACGCTTATTTAGTTATTTATGTAGATATAGTCATTTTTACTTAAATTTACTTACAATATATTATGTTTTTATTTACATAATATATATATTATATGAAAAAATCATTCTATGTTTCTAAAGAGGAGTAAAGTTACCTTGATTGGTTTGCAAGAAATAGAGTAGAAGAGTAAAACAAATAGAGGATTTGATCAATCAAGTTCTAGCTGCCACTATATTGGGTAATGAACGACCGATTATTATTCTAAAGAGTTATATGTTGCCACATGGTATTCGTATGTCATGTATCAATAAGTATTTTTCATTCCCTCATAAAAAAAAAGTATTTTTCATTAAATAAATAAATAATTATTATCAAACTTGAACAAGGTTCTTATAGTCAAAAACATCTTCTTTTAGTCACAATTAACTTTGTCAAACAAATAGCATGCGCAAAGAGTTGAAGATGCCCATGTGTTCAAATGGTCCAATCCACAAACAATTCAACCAAAAGGACCACTTCAACCATTTCTCAATCAAAACGTCAATTAAATTACTTCAAATGATCAAGAAAATCCAAACCAAAAATTAGTACACTACAACCAACAATATTCTTACTAACCCATAACAATAATGTATGAATATGCTTGTTTGTCCCGTTGGACCAGCAAGTTGAGTGGTCTAAAATTGTAACATTTGAAAGTTCAAATATTGACAAAATTGCATAGCCTATAACTAGGCTGTGGCAACCTCTAGGATGTTATAGGGTATGGGTTCAAATTCAAAGTATGTCTCCTTTCTCTCTCTATTGATTAATATGATTTCTGAAGTTAGGTAAACAGACACACAACCTTTGGGTTTGTTTGTCATTGTCAATCGATCATGGATGAAGATGTTCGACATGCATTCATGGTATTGCTTTCTTTGTGGGAACGTGATGTCCTTGCATTTCCATTTCAGCGTGGTTGGTTACTGATCATGTCTGCACACACAAGTTATCCCTACGTGAAACAACCACATCAGGAAAATAAAACTAGACTATATAGATATTAGAAGGGTCAGCATGACCTAACTCAGTCTAAACACACTGATATTTCATTATTTTGAGACTAAAATGGTCAAATCGGTCGCTAACTCATTTTAAGACCGATTTAGAGACCAATGTAACGATCAATGGTGTCGTCATTTCCGATAGATAGATAGATAGATAGATAAAATGAATAGGTGTTCTATCTATCTATCTATCTATCTATCGTTCATCTTTTTAAGACCATGCATTTGATTTTCAAGAAATAAAATTATTTAATTTTTTTGGGGCGGGCAAACTCTTAATATTGAGAGGATTAAAAATAAATTAGTTCAATTTGTATAAAGCAAACAAAAGAGGTTTTGGGGGCAGCTTCCACTCAATATGGTATATGCATCCGTCCTTGAGGACATGTATTATCAAAAACAGATTTGTGTATGTATTCTGCTGGAGACACTAAACATCACTTGAATAAATTGACTGGCTTTTAGTTTTGGGCGGCACTTATAAGGGACGGAGAATACACACTGCAACTGATGTGGGTCTGTAGGGGTGGATAGGTCATTGTTTTGTTAGGTACTCTCTCTGGTCTTATTTATAAAAGACATATCTGATCCGAATTTTATATCAAATACATTAACTTTTGTTGACTCAAATGTGTCTTATAAAAATGACCAAAAAGATTAGTTTTTTATTTTCTTAGAGTTGCTCAAAAGGCATCTCAAATTGCTCAACCAACCATGTCGTAACTCCGGAGATTTATTATCTTTTTTTGGTATAAAGCTTGATCAACATTTTTGTGTTAGAAAGATAGTACATTATCAGAATGAATTAAATCACTTAAAACGTACTGAGCAACATTGAACCTAGCTAGTTAGTTTGACAACTGTTTCATGAGTGGGTCTCAAACTACGAAACAAAATGGCAACAACCATATTTGGTCGAGGATTTTTTTTTTATTATATATATAGTTATCTTCCATGTTTTAATTTCCTAAACACAAATAATACACACATTTTAATTAGATTTTCATTCAATTAATCATGTAACATTCATTTAAATGACTAATGAGTAGTTGGTTTGTCACAATCACTTGGATAAGCATTGGAGTTGTGGTTCCCGGTACACACGTGAGGAAGGGACATAGATCATAGACAAGGCACATCTCATTCTTATTGCACGGTATGGGTTGAGGAGTGAAATGAACATCGGTTTGTAAAATATCCTGTCTGGTTAATTTGTGGTAAATGAGGTAGGGAACAATTTTAACATCACGGTTGGCTCACATTATGTTGCTGCTATCACTTAAATCCAATGATCCTATTGCAGAGTGGGAGAGAGATGAGATATAAGAGTTTGGAATAATAAACAATTTAGTTCGTTAAACAATTACTCTTTTTAATTTTCTTTAAACTATAAAAGTTTTTTTTTTAACATGATTCTCTCATACGCACTCCTATAAATTAAAGGAGTTAGGAAGTGATCCGAGTAGTTCTGGTAGGTAGCAAATGAGCGCCTATCTGGTATCAAATGAATTCAAGTAGTTGAGTAGCTAAAGGCGGTGCCTTAAAAGTGAGGAATGAAGTACAAATGAAAAAACATCCTAATGAAACATGATATCAATCTCAAAGAAAAAACGAGATATGGCAAAATTGGTAAACACTACGAACTTGATTGGTTTGAGCCTTGGTATGATAACTTGCCAAGTAAAAACTTTCAAATTCAGAGAAATTCTGTAATTAAAAATTGGCAAACATGAGACAAATTCTTCTTGACGAATAGAAGTTTAGAAAGTGAAAACCAAAAAAACTTACGTATATGAAATTTGTCAATTTAGTTTCAATTTATTACATTTGACTAAATGAATTTATATACTTTAGAGACTACTTACCATATTTACATAGTTTAGAAACTAAATTTGATAGACGGTTATAATTAAGAGAATAAATTGATAATTTATTTGAGTTTGGCACGAAAATCAAAGCATAGTTTTTGGTCACACACATAAAAATCTTTTTTCTCAAAATACTAAATCATTTTATTATTAATTTTCTTTTTATTATTAAAAAAAATTGATTTGTACCCAAACACTATTCATCTATGTTCGTGAATTGAGTAGTCTTTACCTCACACTACTTTGTGGGACCTGTTTTTAAAGATAGTGTCTCAACTGAAGAATAATAGTCACATAGGTTACGAATATGGCAGTGGACTAAAAAAATAGAGATAATTAAAAAAAGCATTTCATACACTAGATCAAATCAAGAAATGCACAATGGAGTTAATATTTGTGCATCACTAAAGAAATTTATGACTTTGTACCCAGAAAAAAAAAATCCATTAACTGATAATATATCTACAACACTTCATCATCTTGTTGGTTGTAAAACGAACCATCATCAACAGGCAACGATGGTGGAGTACCGGGTGGGATACGGGCTGCACCTTCCTCACCAGCACATATGGATAGAGCCTCTGCATCCCTTAACGTTGCATCAAGGTCGATGTGACCACTTAGCTCATTTATAAACTTCAAAAGGCTGTCAAAGTCCATTTCCTCCCCAATTATTTTACTACGGCATCGTTTCAAGACTGCAACACATACATAGAGGTGCAGATGTTCTGAGGGATAATGTGTCCATAATACTTCCCACAAGCGCATTGTTTTCTCGTATTCGAATTCCCTGAAATGAAAATCAATATTATATTATTAGTTGACTAAATGATAATTGTAGATCTATGTTTCAGATAATTCAAGGCAAGGCTAAACCTATTGACTTGCAATTTGCAAATCAGAAACAATATTAATTTCACTAACATCAGTCTCATATCTTTGGCATTTCGGGGGAGGGAGGAGTATTTAAAAAAATTCAAAATTGATGATGGCATGACATTTTTTATCAGACAGAGAGCGCTTGTTCTATGCAAATGTAAAGCCTGAAATGATATTCTAGCACAGAATCGTTCAGATATACTGGGAGAAGTGAAGTATTAATAGGCGGAAAATAATAGGCAGCAAAACCATCTCTAGCAAGCAGAGGAGAAATATATCAAAAGTGAGGACTGTTTTCCTCAAAGGTACAGAGATACATCAAGTCCCAGTTTTCTCAAAGCATATCAAATGGAGATTGGTCAACATTATTTTATTAAAAAATCTATGTTCAAAAGGTACCAAATCTAAAATAACTTAATTAGACAACAAAGAAACTCCATACTTTTCACATTATATACACCCACAATTATTGAATTATGACCAAAATTGAAGATTAAAGGAATCTAACCTTTTAAATTGAATCAAAATCCAGCGGAAACAAAAGAAATAATTGAGGCAGTCGCGCTGCTTAAAATAGTTATGCAATGGACTATCCAATAGCTCCACCAACTGCAACAAATAAATATAAGTTAGGAATGGAAAAGGATATTAAAAGCAGTATATCTCAATGTGGAGACCAGAGACCCAGAAATATAGCATATATGGGGGAATGGTGACAAATAGACAAGCCATGACACAAACAATCGAAGTATCAATGTCAGCTTCTGCTACAGATTGCTCAATTTAAAATTTGAGTTCCAATAATAATTTACATTGTTTAAGAGTTCCAATAACAATTTACTAACAGCCTATTTGCCTTATATTTTCATGAAAAGAAACAAAAAATGTTGTGTGTGGTGAGACTGATACATTGAAAGGTTACAAATTAAAATAATTCATGCATCTCAAAGGTGCAGAACATAATTTATTCTTGTCGCTACATACAGAAAATTTTCATTTGTAATTCTGCACAGCAATTAATGGAAAAAAACATGAAAAGAAAGCACAGTTGGATGGAAGTAAATTTGTGCCAAACATAATTAATTTAAAATATAGTATATCTGGTAGATTCTACAGTAATCAATTTCTTTATGGATTTGAATCGTCTCATATTTGAATCCAACATGAGAGGGTTATGTTCATCATCTCACCCTTAAAACTCATTGAGCCCCACTAACTATTTTTCAAGTTGTAGAACTCAACGAGTCTTAATGGTGAGATGATGAATATATTCCCCTCACGTTGGATTCAAACATGAGAGGATCCAAATCCTTTCTTTATATTCCAGTATCGGACGTTTGGGACTATAAGGAGAAAATTAAAGTGATTTAGCAGTTACATCAGCATAGCCAGTGGGAAAAAGCAGCACCTCTCTGTAAGGACCAAAACTATTGAAAAACACAACATTAACTTCAATATACAATCACTCGACATATATACCCAAATTATTTGAATACATTATAGATGATGTATGCAAAATGACGTTGAGTATATGCATATTAAAATAATATAATGTTAAGAAAAGGCCACTGAAGAAAAGTGTAAAGCTGGCCAAATATAGAACAACGTAGTCGTTAAAAATTAACAATTGGACGTGTGTATGCAGCTTGTCAGGGAGAAATAGAACAAGAGATAAACCTTGGATAATGCAAAAAGTTGAGAGTGCATGCCATTTTGGTCACGATTAAAATTGGGTCCAAGACGTTCCATCAGAGAGACAAAACACCAAAATGCCTCTGATTCATCCTCCATCACAAATAATATTGGAGACAGAAGATCACTCATTCCCTGCAAAAGAGCAAACATATAAGGTTTCCTAACCATCTGTTTAAACGGTCCTCAACTATAACTGTTTTGTTGCATTGGCAGAAGGGGAAAAAATGGCGCATGTAAAAACCAAGTGCATTATTTTTCATGAGTTCATGATATATTTGGTTCATGAAGATAATAGCCACCGAGACACTCACCAATGACTGCAGTAAATACACAATTTATTTGTTTAATCATGCAGGGAAATAGCTGCACCGCACATGCATATAAAATAGGGCTAATAACTTCAACAAAGCCTTAAAACAAAATTTTGGTGTTGAAGACATATGATACTGTTAGATACCGATTCAGAAAGACAGTGGAAACACCTTTATTCCAGACTCTTCTGATGCAGTTACAATATCAATGTGATACAGAAAGAGACCGCATAGGATACAAATGTAAAATCACTCTCTACCAACTAAACACCTTATTTGAGAACTGCACTTTCCTTCCAATTTCCCCTCTAAACCAAAAGACTTCCTCATTATTCTTTGCTTCTTAATATTCAGACCAGAAAGGGAAGCTTCAAAACAATGGTTGAAGTGGTTGCAATGTGTTTAGGAGGTCACAAGTTGAGTCATGGAATAACTCTATTGCAAATAAAAATAAAACTTCCTACAATAGACCTGTGATATGTCCAACCTTTTCCTAGACTTCGTACGTGGGAGAGCATTAAGCCACTGAGTTTCCCTTTTTTAAATTTAACATCACATCATCTCTCCCTCTTTAACTAACTATATAATTAAGAATTACAAAATGCTACTTGGAAATGGGTTACTAATAGATATTAACATCTAGATTAAGCAAAAACCTAGTAGGAAAGCTTTAATTGTAGTAGTAAGATTAAGCCCAGAACCATTAGTACCTGACAATAACCAAGATCGAAGTTGTAGAATGAATATGTCAACAGGATATCCCGCAGAACATTGACATTTGGATTGTCATCCCCCTCATAGAAAGTGAGCGATCTATCAGTTCGCACCTTAAAAAATACAGGAAAAACAGTTAAAACTGCATAAACATCATTTTTCTGTTCATTTTTAGTCACTAATTTAGTAGTGTCCAGCTTACCACATCTTTCTCAATAAGCCCTTTTCTTTCCCTGAATTTTGTGAATCGTTTAGCCTGAGCCGAGGAGATACTCTACATGAAGTACATGAACAAATTTATACTTTGACAAAGGCTTAGTTGAGAGCTTATAGAATTACAGCAGAAAAACAAAGTCGAAAGAGATGGCAATGTCCGTCATCATAATTCAGAATTCATAATTACATAAAAGAGAAGTATGTGGTAGGAGGGCAGAAAATCATTTTCAAGTTTATAGTAGGAAGGCAAAAAGAGAAGTCTATCTTATTCAGGAGTAAATGAAAACCTGCCACTGGTTCTTTATGGTCTCGTACTCTGACTTCTTTATCGACTTCAGGAATTCTCTCTCAGCATATGTTGAGTCATACGGATAGTATCCCAAAAGCAAACCCCAGACCTACCATTTATATTTATATATTCCATAAAAGATATATCAGAGGATAATCATTTTTCTATTCATAATCAAGATACTCAGCCTATAAGTTGTGACGGATGCAATATACAAACCTCATTCCGTAATTCGTGGTCAAGTCCGCCGTAAAATATTCTCTTCCTCAAAGCTTCTGAATCTATGACTCTCCCTTCAGAATCAACGAATGTAATCCACTGCATAAGATTAAGCCCAATAAAGAATTAGCATACAAAATCTGAAATTTTTCAGGATATAAAATGACATCCCTCAACCATTCTCACAATTCTCCCTCAAAATCTGAAAATTAACACAAGTTGTCCTATCACCACCAGCATGATCGCTTATAGCGCAGTATATATAGATAATATAATCATATATTTGATAACACACAATATCAAAATGGATAGGATACACAATAACGCTTCTTACAAAAATATCATTTACTCATAATTTACTATATTTACATAAAATCTGTTATGTCCCTGCAAAAATACTCTACAACTATGCATAGCCAACATAAAAAATCTATTTTCAGAAAAATTCAAATAAAAATCTATATCAAATAGCCAATGAGAGATTTAAAAATTAATTTTATTTTCACTTTTTATATTTTTTTTACAATTTTGAGATAAAAATGCATGTTTTTTTACAATTTAATTGAAATTCCAAGAGAACTATTAAACCATACAAAACCATAATACTGACCATTCAACTTTTGGTTCAGTCAACCCCAGGAAAAACCCTTGTTATTTCATTTACAAAAGCAACGAGGAAAATTTATATTCTAATATCAATGATCATTATGACAAGTGAGCATTCCCAAGAGAAATTGTAGCATGTAATCTAATGCTAGCAGTCTATAAGAAACAAAAATATGAAACATACAGCTCATACCTCTTTAGAACCTAAAGGAGATTGCCGCGGTTTTCCCCACACTAGCGACAAATTGTCAAACTGCCAGAAGAGAAATAAAATAAAATAAAAAGACATTATTAATTATACAAAGGTGAACAGGGGTAAACCCACTACAAAATTTGCAGATATGAGCAATATCCAAACCAAGCATAACCATACACGCCAAATATGCCATTACCACCATGACAATTAGATTATTCAAGTTTGCTATATTAATGCGGATCAACAGATGCCACCAGGGAACATGTGGACAACACAATTGAAATTAGACAAATTTCAATACAATTTATGTCATCTTGAACAAAATCTAGCACCATAGTCACCAAAATGAAAATCATGCACATGCTGCTAACTGGCTAAATGAGATGCTATAGATGGTAATACTCCGGATTTTCCAAAGCTACATGACAGTCATTGTAATTGAGCTTTGTTAACTGATTTTATTATTTTACTTTTACTGTGAATGATGAGTTTGAGTAAATAATTAATATGGTGAACTGGTCTAAAGTAGTAAAAGGGCAGCCCGGTGCACCAAAGCTCCCGCATACGCAGGGTCCGGGAAGGAGTCCCACCATTTTTGGTCTAAAGTAGTAAAAACAATAATATTTTTTCTTCTTTTTTCTAATCTTAACCACAATACCTTAGACCAAAAAAATGACCTTACTATATTGCACCATATTTCAACCATGTTTAGGCTATCTAAGTAATTACTTGCTAATCGCTGCCAAAATTTTGGTCTAATAAATGGATGATGGTAAAGAGATTAGTGTATGAAACACAGCCAGCAAATTAAGATATCCCAACATATTATTCATAGGATTAAAAAATGCGTTATTGAACATAATCACAAACTTTGCACTGAAAAGTAAAAATTAAAGGAAAATAAACAATAATTATTTTAATGATGTGTACTACTATTTTACAAAACCGCATAATAGGGGACCCTTCAGCATAACATATTGATTATACAATGCCACTCAACTGTTAATTGGAAGTTAATAATATGCAGGGTAGAAGTTGCAAACAATGTAAGCACCAAATGTCTAGTCAAAATAATTTTGCAATTAACAACATAGTTTTCTAGTTGAAGCCTGAAAGCTTGCTAACGTTCACAACATTAACCGGAGAAAAAGGAGTTACCTCCTGAGAATTTGAGAAAGCAGACTTTTCATCAGAAACTTTTCCTGCAACAGTGGAAGACTTCGGAGGATCAAGGTTAGTCTGGGAAGACTTTGGAGGATCAAGGTTAGTCTCTATACGGGTTCTCCTCTCATTGGCCCTGAATCCATTAGTCTGATTTTCTCGGAAGAGTTGTGAAGTTGTTTCACGGGCAAACTTAGTAACAAGAGAAAACTTCTCCAAAACCTGAATAGAGAGGTCCCGAGTAGGATCGTTAACTTTATGTCTTGGTCTCCTATGGAACTGGGGAGCACTTACACTTCCATTATTGACACCACTGTCATTCCTCTCTTGGTTCTCATTCAAAGTGGACTCATCAGCTGACATATCTGAAGGTCCACGTGCAAGAGGAACAGCCCTGGGCAGTTCCAAGGAAGACAAAGTTTTCTGGAAGTCAACCAAGCATTAGAAAGTTTAGCAGGGCAAAATAATAACAATATTAAATTATAAATTCCGCATGTAAGCGTTTTCATTCTTCTAATCATCTTTCTTGCTAGGGACAAGCTATTTAACATTCGGAATTATCATCTGCTAGAAGGACAAGTTGTTTAACATTTAGACCATCACAATAGAATAGACTATAGAGAAACTTACTTATGATTTTGCATGGAGGTAAAATTCTTTCCTATTTTTTGGAAATATTTTCAACGATATACTTTTGCTAAAAGTAAAAAGATTAACTGGATCAGCGATCTGATAAGTATCCAAGCACTTGGGGAACCCTCCCTTAAAAGCTAGTTATCAAGGGAGAAGAACCAAGCCTCTTCAATACTCACCGTCGCCGAGCATCCCACACTACTCGTTGTGGGACTTGGCACCCCATAATACCCAAGTCCCTATCATGATCCAGTTTCAAAAACTAAACAAACTTCACTTGAATATTGAACAGCACACACCTGCAGTGTACTCTGAAAATCATTTACTAGGAATACGTTTGCATCTTCAGCAGATCTGAAATACAGCAGAAGAAGAAAAAAAACGTGATATTAAACATTTGGCACACAAGTAGTAAAAGCTACTCAAGAGTCATGATGGCTTATAAAGCATAAGACAGAATAGAAAGACAAAATGCACAAAAAATACAGTTGGGAGAAATTTAACAACACGCAGGCCTTCTCATAGAACATAAAACATATATCATGCCAATCATAGTAATTGAGATTAAATGAAAATGCCTGTCCTTGTAAAGGAACTTGCCATACAATAACCTCACGGTATAGACAATAGAAATGACAACTAACTGTTAAATTACTTTTTTCTTGATAAAATTCTATTTTGTTATATCTTGAAACCATGAAAAATACCATAGAAGCCATATATGAATGAATTTTCAAAACATATTCAGCATATCTTCCAAAGTAATCATAATCAAAGACAAACATCTCTGCAAACAATCAGCTTATAAAAATATTATTCAGGCTAGACGTTATGATGTGATGGCAACATAAAATATTATCATATCCTTATTCTAGTGTTATCTTTCTCTTCTGAATCCTGATATAATACAACTATACGAGTGAGAAATGGGGATCAAATAGCCCTTTCTGAACTGTAACTGCCCCACATGCTTTCTCAATTCCCAGGTAAATATCACAACTTTATAATATGTCATCGAAGTATCGGTGATTGCATTGAAAGAAATTAAACACATAGGCGTTGAAATTGGAATCTAACCTCACAAGAAGAACATGTTGCTTTATTGTAGCAAGGAATTCTTTGACTCCTCCACTATAGAAATATAGCGGAGGATAGGCAAGTCCTGCAAAAAGATTTTATTCACATGATATTGAATTGTAGAAAACAGAATATAAGGTATAGAGTATAGACTGAGTCAAATATCTAAATTGCTATCAAAATAAATAGTGTCACCAAACATACACACACATCTTATTTACCAAATCAATATTACCTAGATTACATAAAAACACTACATCACGAATGAGCTATAAGAAACTTTGAAGAGAAAGCACATATCCAGTTCAACAATTAAATGCAGCAGCAGCAGCAAGAAAGAAATCCACATTTTTTTTATCAATATAACTGGATCACACCGATCAAGAGTAGAAACAAGTGCTAGGTATTTCAGAAATCCGGCAACTGGAAGTTATTGGTTGATATACAAGAAGCACCAATGCAAAAGAAAAGGCAAAAACATTGCAGAGTGGTTTTGGTAGGCAATGAAGTATGACAACTTCTCAAAAACATTTTAAAATGTATTGACCTAATTGAACTTAACATAAATCACTAAAAAAAATATAATTATTTTTATATTTGAAATATATTAACTTAAGTGTAATTTTCCAATATTCATTATAACATTAACTCTTAAGCACGTTAAGATATACTTTTACTGTGTATATAACAAGTATTTGCAGTTCCCTCGTCCTATACTTTTTTAAACATTACTCTATCCTTGCATCCATGCATCACATAAATTACACGCACAGTATTTGCAGTACCCTCGTCCTATACTTTTTTAAACATTACTCTATCCTTGCATCACATAAATTACACGCACATATTAGCGTCATGCATAAATCTATCTATTACCTACTTAAAGAAACCTTTTTCACAGTGTTGTCCATCGTGGATCGCAGTAAATAGCGGTTTGTTCAAACTCCACTACATGACAGTGCTATAGCGCCGCTATTTCAAAATATTTTGTACTAAAAAGCATGTCGCGGAACAATAGAGGTTTGTTCAAATTCCACAGTGTGATAGCGCTATAGCCGTTATATAACAACACTTTTCCATTTATAAAATTTCCCTGTGCTATATATATATATATATATATATATATAGAGAGAGAGAGAGAGAGAGAGAGAGAGAGAGACAATACATACTTGGTTTGCAAAACCTAGTTTCCAGCATTCTATATACTATGCTTGAACAATCTATCTACTTATTCAGTGTGTGCTAAGAGAATTTGATGCAGTGTTTTTGCCAACTTGCTTATTAAGGGAGCTTTTGAAAGAGCTTATCAACAGTACAATGGACTTTTCTCATGACATGAGAAGTTATATTAGTACTCATAAACTGTTTACTCGCTAAAAAAAACTTATAAATAAGCACTTCATTAAATTTCACAAAATTGCTTATTGAGTAACCAGTTGATTAAATTATTTACTCAAATGCACCCTAAATCCATGGGAATTAGGTCCTAATGCATATATTACTTTTTTGTTTATGGTGTTAACCTTTGGTTTCTACCATACAGAGAGAACATGATAATCCACCCAAGGTAATATTTCACTTTTATACTTATCTAACCACATACAAATCCCTAACCCTGATTTAGTATAACAACATATGCATAAAACACATTAATAACAGAAGTTAAATGGTTGATAAATATCAGGGAAGATAACAAAACCATGATAAATTGAAAAATAAAGCACAATAAATATAAAATGCAATTGATTCAATTCAACAACAGAAAATTCACCTGATGATAGAACAACAATGATATATTGCCATCCCAGAGCAGGAGTATGCCTCCTGATAGACCTGACGTCAGTAAACGGAACCGCCCTAATGGTGTAAAGGTTTCTGTCTAAACAACAAATTAAAAATAAACTTGCACTTAGCCTGAATTTCACAAAGCAGTAAAATCATCAAATACATTCAAAATGCAAACTACCTTTATCAGACAAACCATTATCTGCATTATGCCCTTTGTAAGGTATCCAAGTCTGGAAACGAAAATAATACATTTACATAAACAACAAAAAAAATCAAAACAAACAGAAAATTAACAGAAGAATTAATCGATTATCACCATAAACAAGGAAGTCCCTTGCTTAATTAACTTCAATCTTCCACTAATAGCAAACTGAGTTGGATGAATTGCAACATTATCCTTGGAATATACAATTTCAGCACCTTCCAGTTCATTAGACGATGAGCTTTGTTGGAAGCTGTCGCTGCGCTGCATCACGCTAGTCGAACCCTAATCAAAAACAATTCAAATTCAAATTCAAAAAATCAATAATACAAAAAAAGTATTGCAAGAATCGAGAATTGAATCGCGATTGCAAAACCCTAATTGAAATGAAATTGGATTTTGAAGTGAAAGGGGTTTATTCATATCTTACTTGTTGCTGTGACGCAGCAGCGTAATCGCTGTCGTCGGAGAGATCGTGAAGTTCAGATTCTAGCATCAGCGATTTTGTATGTAAGCGATTATTTACAAAATCGATTATTGTTTGTTTATGATAGAGAGATGTATCTTCGAGGCGAAGGAAAAGAAAATCTGTGATGTGAGAACGAAAGAAAGAACGCGCGTTTGGTTTGGTTTGGTTTGCGTTTGCGTATGATTTGTGTATTTTGTTTTCTATAATAACGCGGGTACTGTGTTTGTTTCGTCGAATTTAAACCGTTCGATGGCTTCGTCGGCCAGAATAAACGGCTGAGATCGACTGTTTATTATTTTACTAATTTAGTTCTTTTTCGTCTTCATCAATCATCCATCCAAAATGATTAATTATAAACTTTTTTTAATTATTTCACATTCACAAATTTAGACGTCTTTAAATAAATAAAAATTGTAAATTTGGATATATATTTTTCAATTTTAATAGTGTAGTTGATAAAGTTGTTGTATGATGTGAGAATGGTTGGAATTGGATAGAGTTGCTGTCGTCAAAAACTCTAAATTAATTGTGGATGGACGCTGCGTACGTATGAGAATTTATGTGCTAAACGTTGTAAATTGTAATGTTGCTTCTAAGTGTAGTTTGTGTGGCAAGGCAATGGAGACTGGTCAACCTCTTTTATGGGTTTGTGATTTGTGAATTTGCGAAAGATCTTTGGAATTGGCATGTTTTTCTACTTCTTTAAATAAAAGTTTAGAGTATTGAAAATGATATAGGTGATAGTCTTGAATTAACATAATTGAGATGTCTTGATTATCATGTGATGTGATGCTATTGCACTATAATGTTTTATTTTTTTTCCATAAGAAAAGTAGAAACGCTATTTACATGTTGTCATAGTATGGTGATGCATGACTTAAACTATTGACTTTCGTACTCAAAACATTTATTATATCACTTCAATGAACTTCTAAAGAAGGTTCCGGATAATAAAACAACACAAACTCATTTGCTGCATTTAAGAAAGATCATATGAAGAGATGTTGAGATAAAACTTCTATTAGTGTAAGACACACCGCACCAAATTATGAGTTTTTTTTTGTCAAGTAGCATTGTGGCTAAAGAAATACAAACTCCAACCTCTACATATAATATGCATTATCCCTTACCAAGATAGTACCATGAGCTTGCTTTTATTAAATGTAATTAGCTTATTTTTTTCTTTTTTACTTGATAAAATTATTTTAGCGTGGTCATTTGCCACATGGATGCTACATCATTGAAAAGTCAATGTGGCAAGACCTGTACGAATTTTTGTCATCCTCGTCATCATCTTTTTAATATCTGGGAACATTTTTCTAAATGACAATATATGAGAACTGAAACACCAATTAAAACTTAATATGAACAGAACTTGAATGGCCTAAATTTGAGAAGAAAATTTCTATGGTACTCTGAAAATTTTAGTGTATCCGTATATTCAATCTTTATATTAATAGATAAATAAATTATTGTTATATCGTTTATAATTATAATATCTAAATTTGGACGAAATACAATTTATTTTTTATGAATTTTTATTACTTATAATTGTGAATATTGGTTATTTTTTTGCAATAAAATATGAAAATTATGAGTTTTTTCTTATGAAATGATATTTTTTAAAATATAAAAATTCACAAATAATTCTTTATTTTATAAAAAGTATCGATAATTTATTGATTGAGAAAACAAGTATATCGATACACTTCAATTTACGAGTGTACCAAGTGTACATTAAAGCTACAATTTTACAAGGACCATTGGACTAAAAATTTATTTATTGCTTCATATTTTTCAAGTAGTTTGAAGCAGTTGACAAACTCGTGTTCACTATTAATTTAGTAAGTTTTCATATGTGATACCAAAGAGCGACAAGGGCACATGCATACATACATTTAGTATCATATATTTGGCAATATTTTCAAGTACTCAATTAACTAGAATACTGATTGTGGAGGTGTTCTGAGGAACAATGATGGTTCTTTCAGTATTGCCCTAGCTTGTAATTTGATAATTTCTCTTCAATTCTTGAAGCAGGGTTTTTTTATGATTGATCCCACGGACTCAAGCTGGTTTAATTTCACATGAACATTTTGGTTTATAGAAGATGTTATATGATACCCACAAGTCATAATCCTTAAACAGTAATATACATATGGTGATATGGAGTTTGGTTCTTAATTTTATGTGAGATGTGAACAGAGTCCATGCACAGTTTATTTATGCATGAAGACAAAAATATAAAGAGAGACATAGAAGATGAAGCAAACGGAGTTTGTGTCTTTATTGTCTTCGGAAACAGACAACCTCAATTGACTTGACTGCCATGCATAACTGAAACATATACCCCGTCACATTCCAAACAGTAATTTCTTTATTACTTTTTCACTTTTTTGTTTCTCGATTCTTTCTCATGAATATTCTCTTCCCTTATTTCATGGGAACCTCCAAGATATTTTGCTATTTCTTTCTTTCTACCATAATATAATAAGATCTATTATAAGTTACACTTTTCCTCGTACGTACACATGCTTTGTTCATAATTTATTCAATTAAAAGTGGATCATGGTTTTTAAATTCTAAAAATTAGTTTGAAGATAAATGCAAGTTAATTGGTATTTTGATTTCAGGTGGCTAGGGTGGAAGTTGGCTATGCCGTTTAATCTGTTTGGGTTATTATTTTCAATTTTTGCTACTTTTCTCTGCTAAGAATCTCTATGTTGAGAAGTGGCGGATATCAGTTGTCCTCTTCCAATAATTTCTTTTTTGGTAAAACATTAGGATCCTTGTGTTCTTTTTACAAGTAGATAGTCGAAACCTATAAAACACAAACACGGCACAAATACGTCAACACCGATCGATTATTTAGAAAATGACATAATTCGATGTAATCATAAGTGTCAGTGTCATATTGATGTCGGTGTACCATAACACACATTCGATTAGAAGTATCGGTGCAACGGTGAAAACTTCCATACGATTGCTCTCTTGGTGGCCTATGGATATCGTTAAGCCTATGCGGTCATATTTTCATAGGTTTTGATGGGTGGTGACCCTCTTTTCTCGCTCATGAGTTTTTTTTTTACTTATTATATTTTCTTTTTAGTGGGATTGTAGTCGTTTTTCTAGATACTTTTTAGCGATTTAAAAAAAGTAACTATAATAATAAGTTACAGAAGTAATCAAGTTTGAATACAACATTATAAAAAAAAAAGACAATAGGAAATATTCAAAAAAAAGTATACTAAAAGAAAGAAATTAAAAAAACATAGTCATTGAATATTCTCTTGAACAGGAATACTTAGGAAAGCATGTCAACTTTCTTGATTGGAAGAGGGCCAACAAGACCCCACAAAACTTTTAATTTATATGCCTTAGTTAAATTAAGAAAAATGGGTGTCCTTGTCCATTGTCCACCTTCAGGACCCTTTTGATTAATTTGATCAGACATACTTTAAAGACCACATCATATTCTCTGACCCCTCTGACCATTGAGAATTTATGTTTTTCCCCTGCACTTTTGCTATACTAATTCAACCATGCACGAGCCTAACCAGAATACGAATATATGAGTTTTAATCAAGCGTGGTAAGAATGAAAGCCCTTAACCTAAGACTAAAGAGTTCGTGTAGCTTTTGACCAATATAAATATGATACTTTTAAGTAAAAAATGTTACATAGCAAAATTATAAGCAAATGATTCCTCCTCCGATCATATTTATAAGCAAAAAACTACTTTAGATTCATTGAATATTTAATGTATTTGGTTTATAATATATATCAAATACATTAAATATTTATTGAACCTAAAAATTAGTGTTTTGCATATAAATGTGATCGGAGGAAGTATATCGCGATTTTATCAACTAACCTCATAATAATTCAATAATCAAGTCATAAGTGAAGCGACAAAAGAAAAATGTTTGTTTTTGTCAAAGTAAGTTGGTCTAATTGGTAAAAATTCAACTCAAATTTTACAATGTTCTAAGTTCAAATTCTGATGCTAATGTGACTATTTCGTTGTATAGATAATATATGCAAGTAATTTTTCAATGTTCTCTAAGTCTGTGTAACCCTAACTTTGGTGAATTTCCTTAACTCACCTAAACAATTTTCAATAGAAACATTGAAAAAGAATAGCGTTAGGCTATACAAAGTGAACCGAAAAAGTGGTTGATTACGCTACGATAATAATTCATTAGAATGTATCACGACTCAAGATGAGATTTATGTTCAAAATATACACACACTAATCTCCCATGCATGCATCATAAGTACTACTAGATACTGATAAACATGCTTTTGACCATTCCTGATCCAAAGTGTAAAAGAGAAGAAGTGGTGGAATGGGAAAGTCCTAGGATCTGGTGATGAAAGAAATGTGAAATGAGAATGGTTTAAGGCGTGGGGGAATATGTTTGGGTAGTGGCATGCGAACTTATCGCCACAAATCATGAAAGAGAGATACAAAAAGGGTCTTTTCCACTTCCCAAAAACCTTCAAAGAAGAAGAATATTACTCCTAGAAAGCAAAGAAAGAATGAAAACTAGTGGAGTAGTAGTAATTAGCAAAACCCAAGGAGAGTGTCTCCCATTGCACATTCAAGGCAGGGCCCTCTTTGGCGCCGGTGTCCCCGCGGGCTTTTGATTGTTAGTTATTTTGCCTATTTTTTGTGTCTTTGTTATGTGTGTTGTGTCTTTCTTTGAGTGAAAGAAAATAATAGATAACCAACTCTATACGTTTAGAAACTTCTTCCAACACTAAATATATCCTTCACTGACATTCTGCACCATGTTCCCAATCTCTATATCTCCAACATGTACACACTTTGACCAAATCACTTTTATTTTCTTCATATTAGTAACTCTTACTTCATTAACACATGCATATATGTAACTACTTTTATTATACCAAAAGGTTCAAAGGAATGTGCCATGCAAAAACAACTTAGTCTAATTTATTCATCAACATATGTAAATACACATAGAAAATAAAAAATGTGAGATTAGTCACACAATTAAACAAAGATAAGTTCATTAGTAATTTAAATATATGTTAGTGGTTAATTGGATTGCTTTTGTATGTCACCTTTCCCACCTTCAAAAGAGAGAGATAAGGGGGCCAAGTGTCTGAATATTTACAAACCCTCCAATAGGAATTTTGAGGAAACCATGATTTTGTTCTTAAAGCCAAGGCATGCACACATATAAGCCAACTAACGTATTCTCTCTTAATTACCAAAAGCATAATCAAATGGAGTACATAAGCATGATCTAAAAAGGGTCCTAGTTAAAAACAATAATTAATGCTAGCTAGAAAGAAAAGGTAGTAGTACACAATTAAAGGAGTTTGTTTGGGATATGTTTCATATTTGTGGGTGTGTGTGTGTGTGTGAAGAATATTTCAGGTGCATGCGCAAAGACACAAGGGGTTGATTTTTATTGAGTACAAATTAAGCATGACAAACCCTAAAGTAAGTGTTTGCTCCCCTTTGACATCATTCCACTCACACCTTCTTCATCTTAATTCTCATCCCGAGGCAAAACCTACTACTATATACATGCATTCTATGCTTCTCCACAATTCCTATCCTCAATCACCATCTTCTTCTAACCTTCACTTACTTTGTATCATTTTATTTTGTCACACATATGTCATATTCATATATATCATCACCAATTAACCATATATTCCTCCTTATTTTTCAAGCCATTATTAATATATCTTACATTATATTTATGTGGTCTATTAATTAGGACCCTTTTTGGTTTTGAACCTAGCTAGCTTCTAGTTTATTAGTTGCACTCATGTTTTTGAAAATAAAGTTGAGAATTGTGTTAGTGTGATTGCAACTACAATAATGTTATAACGACAAAATTTACAAAGGCAAAACAACTCATGTTTCTGTCTTTTTGTCTATTTCCCAGAATTTGATATCCCCGTGAATTAGTATGTGGAGAATCCACTTAATTTTGCTAGGAATATAAACCTATTTATTTATCGGTTTTTTGCTTTTTCCACTTTACTAATTTCCATTTAGGCATGCTGCTACCACATATATAGTTCCCACCTGATAAATGAATTATAATTGATAGTGACTCCCATCAATTAATTATAGAGAATTTTAATTAAATTGAATTAATGTGTGGTTAGCTAGCATATATATAGTGATGTTCCTAATTATCACCAACTTATAGCTTAGTTAGATCGATCATTTCACCCTCTTCTTCAGCTCCACCATGGTGTTAATAATTGTGATTAGGTACATAATGGGACCATACAATGGAATATAATTGTTTAATGTTGAAATGCCTTTTTCTTCCCTTTTTGGTAGATAGTCAATTAGAGAGCTAGCTAGCAATGAAAACCACTTGAAATTTTCTAAGTAGTTGAACAATATGATTCCATCTTGATCAACTCATATATATATTATCCATATGGTTGAACAAGTGAATATTATCGATATTTATATCATATATCAACTTTTGTTCTTTGCTTGCTTGCAAATTTGCAGTTTAGCTTTTTTGATCTTATGTAAGAGAATATTATTGATGATGGTGTTTGGGAAGCCGAAAAAAGCGATGTTGGTGAGGTTCAATCCGAAGACGGATTTACATGTATAGAAGATGTAAAATACGATCTCAGATTGAGCCGCGCCAATATCACTTTTATTATTGATCCTCTTTCCAACTCATCAGATTCTCTTATGAGCATATTCTCAATATGTTGATAGGTCTTATCATGACTAACATTATTTCTTTCTTGGTCCGATCTTGAGTTCCAACTAGTTTCTGCTACAAGCAAACCAATGGAAGCAAAAGTGCAATAGGAATTGCAATAAATGACTATATTTATGTCACTTTCTTTCAAATGGTACATGTACAGGTTAGTATATTATATATACTTATGTTTATCTAATCTTTTCTCTGGTTTTTCTTGTTTGATTTTGGATATGAATTGCCGAACCAATATTATTACATATGTGTATTCGGCCTTGTGATTTCTTCTAGGTTACACTAACTTCAGGGTATGGGACAAAAGTTGAATGAGATAAGTGATATATAAGTTTTTTTTTAAGCAAAATTTATTTTTTTGAATAAAATTTATTTTTTTAAGCAAAATTTATTGATGACGAGCAAAGTAGCACAAGATGCAAAGCCGCTCCAAAATTTATTGAATGAGATAAGTGATGATATATAATATCAGTTGTGTTGCTAGGCATGCATATACCATATATGTATCATTTTACCTTCTTTTCTAAGTTTTAATAAGTGCAATGTTGGCTGACATTTGTTAGTATAATTAGTATTATGTTGGCTGAAATTTAGTTTTTTTTTTTCTTTTTTTTTTTCAATTTTTTCGTTAATTAACTACTACTCCAACCATCAATTTAACCTAATACCTTTCAATTTTATTATGAAGTTTCTTTTCTTCTTCCAGTATTAGGAGTTAGGTCACCTCTAAGAATATCTTCTCAGTCTCAGACATATATATATTATTTAGTTTGGTCTATAATATCGAAAAGTATGGTAGTTGGAATATAGGGAAAGGTTGACAAATACATTTTTATTTCTTCATGAATCTCATCTTCGATGAGAATTTTATATATGTATATGTAATGAGATTTTAATTTCTTCATTAACTTTTTAATTACCTAGTCTCAGACATTTGTGTCACATTGTGAAGGAAGTAGTGTACTCAATACATGAATATTCTTCCACCTATATAAAGTTACTGTTAAAGAAAGGAACCCTATATTGCTGTTTATTGTTTGATCAACTTTAAAGTGTTTAACTCAAATGAGCAAAATATCTGTTTTAGCTCATTCAGAAAATACTATTTGAGAAAGTAAAGAATTTGTTGTTTTTGTGGGATACAAATCATCATAGAAATAATGTGTCACGTGTGCACTGCAAAGCTCCTCTTAGAGATACCAAACTTAACTTTAACCTAATCAGTAAATGTTTGATCCTACGAGGGGTAGAAAAAAAGTTTAAAGTTTGACTCTGATGGGTATATTTGCGATAGTTAATGTTATTAGTTTCAGGTTATTGGTAACGAGTGCTTTCGGAATAATGTCTAAGAATTTTAAATTTAAGTAATATTTATTAAATTTTTCTTTTTTGAAGGAATTTATTAAAAAAAATTAAACACTTCAAATTTTGGATTCTTTTTTGTTTATAAATTTTGGACTTTTAAAAAGTTTACTTAATCTTTCAAATTTTTATTTTTTTTGTTTATAAATTTTGGACTTTTAAAAAGTTTACTTAATCTTTCAAATTTTTTTTTTAATTAAGACAAAACTTCAAAATTTGTTTCCTTAATAAATAGAGAAATAATATTTGTACATCTACTTTTTGACAACTTTTGAAACAACCCTCTCTCTCATACTCACATTTGTTTTTATTCTCTCTCTTCTTCTTTCTCTCTCCATTGTTTTTGTCTAATAAGAAGAAGAGAAAAGTGGTTGTCACAAGAGTTGTATGAAATTGGTTGTACAAATATCACTTCTCTAATAAATACCCTAAAGTCAATCTTTAACATTTGCTTAGTTTTTATTCGTGTTATCTATGTAAACATTTTTACACCGTCATGACATCACAACCAATCATATATGATGTGTGTGACTTTAAAAGTGATTATGATAAATGTCAAATGTTTTTAATGATCAATTATGATTGGTTGACGGTGTAAAAACTCTTTACACAACAATTTATATGAATTATCCCTATATATTATATTTAATATTACTCCTAGTTTTCTTCTTAAAAAATATTACTTATAGTTTTAAAAACATTCCCATTCCAAATTAATATAACATATATATACTCAATAAATATGTCATGCCAGAATTACCAAATGATTTTATTTTGGTGAGAAAATGATAAGCAAACAAATTTTTTTTGGTCAAGAGCAAACAATTTTAATACCATGTAGTTTAAAAAATAAAAAATGGTGGTTAATGGTTATTAAAAAAATAAACAGATTTTGAGCAGCAAGCTGAGGTGCTTGAGGAATGCAGAAAAATATGTTTAAAAAAAATTAATTGAACACTTTACACTCTCAAATCTACTTGAGTTGAGTGTGTATCCACTATCCATCATCTAATTATTTAGTGTTATGTCTTTCTTTTTTGTTTAATTATTTCAAAATAAATTTAAATTTTGAATTAGTTTTACTTAAAGGATATCGGTTTTTTTGTCAAGTAGTCTAATGGCTAAACTCACACACATTATGTGTGGAGAAGTAGGGAATCCGGGGTTCGAACCCCAACCCCTGTACATAATGTCCCTGGTCGCTACCAACTGAGCTACACTTATGGGACCTTAAAGGATATCAGTTATCAACCAAATTACCGATGAATTAAAAGACTAAAGGTAAAAAAATAAAAAAAATAAAAATTGAAGGAATTCAAACTAAATGTAAAAACACTAATTTTGTGAATTTTGAATGTAGTGTTTCAAATAATTTATTTGGTAAAAAAATACATTTTTAAAAACGTGTGAAATTAAATTGATATTTTTTAAATTAACCACATAAAGGGTGGTTGATTTTTTTTTTTTGAAGGGGGTGGTGAATCTTTTATGACTTTTTTAAGAGGAATTTATGACCTGTTTTTTTTTAGATAACCAAGATAAAATTTAAAGAAAGAGTACAATGGATGCTCATCAATGATTTTTCATCACCGGTAATTACTTTAACAACCTCCTTAGTTGCTCAACCTATCGAAATATATTGTTCAATATTTAAATTTTTTTTTGTTATCGAACCTATTGGAAGCTATGTTTCAATAAGTATTTTTACTAAATTTTAGACAATGCAGGAAGGGGGGTCTATGAAGCAAATCTCCTCATCATCATGCATGTGGGATATGCAGCCCATTACATCCATGTACGTGCAATTATCGAGAGATTTATGCGCTCCTCCTGCACTTTTCGCTCGAACCCAGCCAAACTGACCAAAATACTCATGCGTTTGTTAACTAACGCATGTGTAAAACTATGTATTACTTAACTAACGCTGTGACACTTAAGATGCACACGTGTAAAACACTGTGAGTTAACTCACGCAAAGTGTTAACACTAGCGCGAGTTAACTCACGCTCTACTAATATATCAGTACAACAATTATTGCTGTATTGATTTGCTTTAATTGCAAAGTGTGTCACTAATGACTCGTAATCTTTACACGCTCATAATTGAACCGAATTACGCCAGTTTAACAAGATTATCGAATAATACGACATAATCGATCAAAATTACACAAAAACATCATTTTTCTCACAATCACATAATCACACATAACAATCCAAATGGTCCAAATTACACAAATTCGTCGGTAATGATCTATAATCACTTAAACACACTTAATGACACGTAAACGATCCAAATTACACAAATTTGTCCATAAATTTCTAAAATTACATAATCTCACATAAACGGTCAAAATTACCTAAATTCATCGTTAAATTACGTAAACACAAATTCATTAAAATTCAACAATACGGGCACAAATTCGAAAAACATTACACTATTACACTTAAATAAATATTACACTTCAACGGATTGGACAAAAATATACAAAGTGTTATTCTCAACCATTAACCTAAACATGTAATCAACGTCGCTATCATCTTTGAGAAGTTGTGGATAATGCACAGTCTTCCAGAAGTCCTCTTCCTTATCCTCCCCCAAGTTCAGGCCTGTCACATTTACTATCACATCACGTGTTCTATGATTTGAACCAATTTGGATAAAGAAGACGTCAAGTTTTGCCTTCAACTCCTCCAACTTGTCGGTGGGGTTTACAGTGAACCAAGCCCTCCTTTTCACATCTACATAACGAACTTCAAGTTTAACCGGATCTTCTGCATCTTCAGACATGTTTCACTTCACAAAAATATAATGAAAAACAAATATGAGATAACATAAATAGTTGAATAATTAGAGACAAAGTAATGCGAGCAATAA
>Ga0228711_1001012_pt1 | contig 39309 bp, 17 predicted proteins | sample MedpolnodulmetaG_2_FD_177996 | JGI IMG/M metagenome (GOLD analysis project Ga0228711, IMG submission 177996) | Root nodule microbial communities from Medicago polymorpha collected in Santa Monica, California, United States - brown nodules | ecosystem: Host-associated > Plants > Roots > Nodule...
CAAAGCAAACTTCAAATATCTTTCATCTCTTGTATTTAAGATATCACTATAAGTTTGTATTGATAATATCTCCAAGTTGGGATATTATTTAAAATATCTCTTTGAGATATTATTTTGAAATCTCCACGTGAGATACCTTTAGAAATCTCTAAGAGATACCATTTAAAATCTCCAAGTGAGATACCATATTCAACTAACACCCACCACCATACAAAGTGTAACTAGATCTCAAGTCTATAGGGCTTAATAGTTTGAGATAGAACTTTTTTTGTGTGATCAAGAATTGTAGAAGCCTGCTGAGGTTGATAATACAGACTGTAATCGGACTGATCTGGTGTGATCAACAAATTATAGTGTTATTCAGAAGTTTCTGATAGCAGGACACTATAGTGGATAATCTCACACGTAGTGTGGGGACTGGACGTAGCCGGTTAGGCGAACCAGGATAAATCTCGTGTTCTCTCTCTTCTCTCATCTCTTAATTTCTGGCCGTCACGTTTAACCTATAACTAACTATATTAAATTTCCAGAGTGCTCTGGTCCTTAAACTAAAATTAAATTATTAACCTACTACTTAATAATTATCCAGAACCTTCTGGTCCTATTTATTAACTAACTATCTTATTCTTAATATTTCCAAAGTTCTCTAGTCCTTTATCGCTTTATTTATTTCAGTTATATATCCAGAGTTTTCTGGTCCTTTACTGCTTTATTTATTTTAGTCTTTTATTCCAGAACTTTCTGGTCCTTTTATTTATTTCATTATCCAAAGTTCTCTGGTCCTAATATTATAATATTTTATTACCACTCACACTAACCAAGAATTTTCTTGAGCATATATACTTATTTAAGTTGCAAGAATAATTATTAAAAGGGTCACAATTCAAACCCCCCTTTCTTGTGACGTTTATTACTACTTCAAAAAGGAGGAGAAATTACTTAAGAAGAAGAGAAACCTTGCGGCTGCAGTTGTTGTGGAAGATGTTATACCTTTGCTGTTGTTGCGTGCAACTGAAGAATTTCCAATGCACTCAAAGAAGTTGCCTTGGTTTGGAAGGCACTCTATGATGTTGCTGATGCGTTGGAGGAAGAGCACATATTGTAGTGGCATTGAGAAGTGCTAAAAGGAGTCACAAAGAACTCTGATTTGGAAGAATGTTAAACCCTTCGTCGAGTGGCTTCAGAGTGCGAATCAGAGTCGGAGGAAGAGTCGTGTGCTGGAATTGTTTACATATGTTGCTTTATTTGTGTCTTTTATTGACCTTTTGTTTTAAACTTGGAACTGTGATGTGTGTTTGTGTTTATTGAACTCTTCCATAGTATTATTATATTTTACTTACTTATATCTTATTTGCCTATCTGGTATGGTAGTAAAATAGACTGAGAGTCAGACTAATCCAAGAAAAGTAACTTTAGGCCAATCATTCAAATTCATATGAAAAGTTTATGAGATAAAAGAAAGAAAAGAATAGAGAAAGGCAAAGTTCAAGTTCAAATATATATTTTGAAAGCTTCATTTCATACCCTCTTAGTTGAGACTTGAGAGTGTCATTAGATGATGTTGTAAATCAATCAAGTTGTGTTGAACACTTGAATTCATATATGTTTGAATTGTAATATTCTCTCTATTAGTTAGATCTTATGCTCAAATTTTGTATCAGTTTGGTTACAAACTCAAGTTATCAAGAGGGTATGAAAAAAGTGTCCATTTGCGTCTCACCATTTCAATCACGTGTTACCTATTTCCTAACATTGAAAAAAGTGTCCAGTTCCTCACAATTCCACTCGCGTGTTACTTTAACTTATTTGCTCGCATGTTACTTTAACCTATTTCGTAATATTGAAAAAAGTGTCCACTTGTGCCTCACAATTCCAATCGTGTGTTACTTTAACCAATTTGCTCGCGTAATACTTTAACCTATTTCGTAACATTGAAAAAAATGTCCACTTGCGCCTCACAATCCCAATCGCGTGTTGCTTTAACCTATTTGTTCACGTGTTACTTTAACCTATTTAAAGTCTATTCAGATCTCAATCAAAGACATGTCCTCACTATTGAAATTGACTATCACATGAAATATACAACAAAGTTTTTTTTTTTCAGAGCAAGAAAAAAGATAAATGACACAATGGAAAATATCCATCGCATAAAACGTTTATTAAATCAAGATGCATGAAGAAAACAACTCAAAATATCTATCACATAAACATCCATCAAATTAACATCCATTGAGAAAGAGAAATGATATTTGTACAACAATTTTGTGAAAGTTTTCTCTCATACTTATATTATGTTTTTATTTTCTCTCTCTATTGTTTTGGTTTTCATGTCAATATTTATTGTTCTTTGTAAATTTATGAGTTATCCTAAAAGTTGTCACATAAATGATTATTCAAATGACACACCTCGTAGAGAAAATATGCATGCAAAATTATAAAGTATTTGTCACAAATCACATTTTCAGAGTACAACCTTAGGGATAATAAAGTGTTGTCATACATAATAAAATGGTTATCACATTAACAATTCAAAGTAGTTAACAAAAGATATTATAAAATAGGTAACTTGGTCTAACTTCCTTAAACATTTGGTTTCCATACGATTGCCTTTTTTTATTTATTTTATGTTCTAGCCCTACAAATTTGTGGATTAATGGTCCGGTGTGGTCAATTTTAGACTGCTCTACCTTAGGTTAAATTACATCGTAGGTCATTTAAGTTAATTATAATAAGCTATCCTTTAAGTTTTTTTATGTACCACTAACGTTTTTTAAGTTATTTAATTGTTACAAATTACCTCTTTAAGTATTTTTCGTAACATTTACTTCCTTTAAGTTATTTAATCGTAACATTTAAGCTTTGAATAACTTACATTTTTAGATATAAAATTCTCCAAATTGTTTTTTTTTGTTACAAGGAAAAAAATTCTCCAAAGCACCACAGTTAAATAACTTAAATGACCAAATTTATAGAAGAAAAAAAAAACTTAAAAGCCAAATTGTTACCTTTAATTAACTTTTTTTTAAGGATCCGTTAATTAACTTAAAAGGCATAATTGTCACAGAAAAAAATTAAAAGATCAATTTATTATAATTAAATAATTTAAACAATCTCTATATAATTTGGCTTTTACCGTATGAGTGATTGAGTGTCTATCAAATATTTTTCAAGTACCCGTATAAGTCTATAATTTAATGATCAAATCAAACTTATGTAATTTGGAGAAGTCAAAACAATATTTTGGACATAAGAAATGATATTTGTACAATTATTTTATGACAACTTTTTAACAAATTTATCTTTCATATTCACATTATGTTTTTATTCTCTCTCTTCATTTTTCTCTCTCTATTGTTTTTATCAATAAAAAAGAGAAAAAAGAAGTTGTCATAATAGTTGTTAAACATGGTTGTTCAAATATCACTATTCTTTACACATACCTCTAAAGTTATGTGTCAGGCCTCTTGGGAAAAAACAGAGATGGAGGACATCAATCAAATCATCTTTCAGGTATGAAATGAAATAGCCTGTTAGCCTGGTACAGTGCATACTGCATGAGGCAAAATATATAAATAAAGACAGATAGTTGGCCTAATCTGTTGCATAGATGTAGTGGCTCTAGATGTAAATTTGAAATGGAAAAGATAGCATATACAAATGGAAAGAGAGCTTGGCATGATATTCAAACTATTCACATCTCTGTCTGTTGCTGCTCTTTTGTTTTGAGTGAAAATGAAAAATGGATTCAAAAAGGGCACATTTAATATACATTGACACAATTTTTTTTTTGTTTTGAGTTTTGTAAAAAATTTAAGAGCACCCAACAAAATTGGTGCCATCGCCTGCCAATTCTCATTTTTTTTTTTTTGGTAAGATTCTCAATGATTAATATTTTTCTAAGGGACTCCATCCCTGATAAATATAGAGTAAAAAAATATTTGTGTATACTTTTGTTTTTTTACATTTATATGTGTAAAATACTCCTGAAGTTTCTTTATTTCTAAGTTAGAAAAAAGGACAAACATCAAGAAGAGTTGTAGATATTTTAATTATGTTGACACTTCAAGGATCCTTCTATCATATACCGCTAATCTCAGAAAATTTTATTATAAAATAGAAAAAGATATGTACAAGAGGGGTAATTAGGCAAGCCAAATTAGGCAAAAAAAAACCTCAGAAAATGCAGAAGGAGAAAGGAAAAAAAAACTACATGAATCTATAATTAGGCAAGCCAAAACGATCCCTAAAGAAATCACCGCGAACATCCTGCGGTAACTTAGACAGCCAAACTGCACCCTGAATAGAGGGCCCTATACTAGCAAACTTGTCAGCACAACAGTGCCCTTCCCGATAAATATGCGATGATATCGCCTGAACACCAAGCCGAAGCGCATCATGCCACTGACTCCGAAGGAAAATAGGAACAAGAGAGTCGTTCTTAAAAGTCAGTAAAGCACTAGTGAAATCACTTTCCAATCAAATGTTTCTCCATTCATTCATAACTGCATATTCCAAAGCATAAATATAACCCGATACCTCTTAAACACGGAGTTATTGCCTAAATTGCAAGAAAAAGTCCCAAGAAAAGTTCTCAAATGGTCCCGAAAAACACCCCCATGGGCAGCATTCAAACCAATCACCGAGTCGTCCGTATTAACCTTTAAATTCATTATGAAGCTGTTTTTTTTTACTCAAGCAGATTTTAACATTTATGTTGTATGTTTTAATTTACAGTTGAATTTGAAAAAAAAATAAATTTAAGAGCAAGTTTGTATAATAATATATACGGTTAATCATGGAAGTAGTTTATTTATACTCAATTTATTTTTGCATGATTTCACCTTTGGAGCTAAAGGTCAGCGTGCTTCATGCTGTGAAATAAAAAGTATTGACGTTTTGTTTACGTAAGTTTAGCCCAATTGATAGAGGTTGAGATTCGAACTCCAAACATCTACTTATTTACCTTTAATATATAAATTTTTAAGCACTAAACTACTTAAAAAAACGAGTGTTTTACTTGTCTTTGGTATTTTCCCTATACTCATGGTAGAACTCATCACACATTATGAATGTCTAAAGATACATTTTATCTGGTACTGTAATTTTATTTTTTATTATAAGATGGGAGGCGGAAATGTAATTTTCTTAGTTTTTCCCCTCAAAACAATGTATTATTGAATTCATATGATGAAAACAAATACTTGCACATGAACATGTAATATTCACGTATGTGACTACATAAAATGATTATTCGATTGTGAATGTTGGTTATATATAAAGTTGTGAGTTTAACTCTCTGTATCAATGTGAAGACATCTTTGATGAATAATCTATATCTTAAAATGTTCGTTGACCTTGAGAAATGTCCTGACTCTGGTGAACCCGGAGCCTAACTCACCACCAAAAAAATAAAATCATTTTTATTTATTTATTTATTTATTTTGTATTTTTATAAGTTAGAATGAATTTGAATTTTACCTGAAACAAATTATTTTGCCCTTACACTCCCCAAAAGGATTTTATGTAAGAACAAGTTGTTTCCTTTTAATTACACTAGCCCCTCAACTAGCACGGGTGAGGTGTGTAACCTGGTGTATATGTATATTCCAAAACGTGTAAATAATTTATTGAGTTTATGATCGAGTAAGTATTTTTAATGTATCCGTAGTCAAGTTTTATGATATTCTTTTTGGATTTTCTTTTCCCACATACTCACTTTTCGTGCACTCTTCTAAATTTATATTTTACTCCGTTTAGATTATATAATTTGAACTTAAAAAAGAAGGTTTAAATTATATAATCTGAAATATGTATTTATATATAAACAACAATAAAAACATCCTTCCATTTCAGCAATTGCAGATTTTGTTTTTAAAAACAAAATAAAAAATAAGTAAAAAATGATAAAACCTATCAAATAAAAAATATATAAAAATACCGCCGGAAATTCAAACATGTTTTCCCATGATAAACAAACGGTGTTAACATAGAAGGGTAGTTTCTATTTATTTGATGAAAACTTAGGGGAGGTTAATGTCTATTTTAAAACAAGAGGGGATATTTGTGTTATTTAAAGAGACCTCGGGAAAGGTAAATGTAATTTTCCCTTTTTTCCGAAGGAAATATATGCATATTTATAAATAAAATATTTATAAATAACTAATGAATTTTAACTTCAATAAGGAACAGAAAAAGAAAAAAAAAACGTTCATCCTCAAAAGAAAAGAAGAAAAAAAATAAGTTCAAGAAACTCCAGCCCATCTCATACCAATTGGATCTTCTTTATGCAAATCCTTCAATTTCATACCAATTGGATCCCCATTGACACATATCCTTCAATTTCTTGTATGTCTCTTTAATTTCTACCAATTTGATTTGCTTCTACCCTTCTACCATTTCTCCTCCTCATCTCTGATATTTTTTTCCCATTTCTCCATCACTCAAAACTTGTGTGATGGCCTCAAGCTTACCAAGGTAAAGAGAGATTTGTATGGCTGTGTGTTTCAGAGAAAAAGGGCAACATGCAACTGGTTGAAATCTGGGTGATGTGAAGAAGAAGCAGTTGTTTGTGTGAATATGAGTAGTTTGGTAAATCATCCTTTCAAAGTGAAACATTGTTGTTGAATTGTCGTGGAAGCTTAGTTAGTTTAGTCAAATGCCATATATGCAAATAAAAAAGGGACAAAAGAAGATTACAAGAGCACTTGAATAGGAATCAGTGGCGGAACCAGAAATTTTATAGAGTCTGAACAACACTAGGGTTTAGAAACAAACAACAAACTAGAGTTTTAGAGAGATTTCTCTAAGCAGGAGACACTCACCCATAAAAATAAAAAAAAGGTATATTAAAATATCATATGCAAATGGTTAAAAATATTCATTTAAAAAGAAGAACAACCAAGACAACAAAATGAAGACAAAATAGTTGCATGTGATGGTAAAAACGACCTATCATTATATTCGGTATGCAATCAACCCAGTCAAATTTCTTCGGGTTTCATCTTTTCCCATTTTGATGCATGCAAACATTAATTGTTCTCTTGTAACAAAAAACAGACCAACACAGCACACACCTGCATCAAGATGGCAATAAAATGGAAGATAAGAGAGAACAAGGTAAAACAAAACAAAAAGAAAGAAAAGTAGAGGAAGCAAGGTTAAAAATGGGATGAGGAATGAATACAAAACAAACGAATTGTAGAGAGTTTTTTTTTTTTAATGGCAAAATGATATACAATAACCAAAGAAAAAAAAATGAAAGTACAATCAACAAAGGTAACAATATTTTTTAACGAAGCATAATTACGAAATGACTTGTATAATAATGTACGTAGAAGGTGAATATTCTACTGGAAAAATATTATTTCCACCTGTTTTATACATAAAAGAAAGTTGTATCTCCTCTAAAAAAAATTGTATCTATAAAGTTAATGTATCTAGTCCTAATTTTAAATTAAATTTGATCCAACTTTCTCTTATATATATAAAATTAAAAATAATAATTCTAAATAATTCTTTATAAAATATTTAAATAATTATAAAAATATATTTAATACGCATAATATATAAATAAATATTACTATAATTACAAACATATGAGTTATATTTTTTTAATAAACACCGTTCGCAATTAACATGAACTCCTTTAAAAGAAATTAACATGAACCATATAATTAAGTGTCTTTTGGTGTCATGTACATCCTGTGCATTTATTTTAACACAATGATCTTGATTGTTTGATTGAAAGTCATATTCGTATTCATTTTTGTAGAAACAATACTAATTTAAACAAGATTGGCCTTAACGTACGTGTGCGCGCGCGCGTGCGAAGATTTCAGGATAGTGTAGGTTTAGATACTTTTTTAAATGGGTTTTTCTATCATGTGCAAATTTACACATGTTAAGAAGTTTAAAATAGTAACTTTACATTGGAACTTGTATATTTTGTATTAAATATATAACTTTTTAATAATTAATTGTTGGTTTTCAATAAAAATTTGCTTATTTTAGTTGCTTTAACATGTGCAACATTGCACATGTTAGAAAAACCCTTTTTTAAATTAAACACATGCCCTTCTTTGATTTCCGACAAAAAAAACAAATTTATTTGGCTAGAAAATGTTTGTGATTAGCTCGAGATGAAATTTGTCTAGATATATAGCAATGTTTTTTGACAAAAGATATATAGCAATGTTCTTTTGTTGTATCAATCCTTTGGATTTTATATATATTTTTTCTTATATGTTAGCTTCCATTAATGGCCACCCTAAATTCATGGGTTTATTTGCTCAGCCTAAACCCTAAAACTAAATTGAATCATTATTGATTCATCTCGAACCAAATTAGACTGATATAAAATTTCAGGGCACCAATTTTTTTGTATTTTTAAACTGCACGCAGAAAAATAGATTGTATCTTTTTCAAATTGAGTTGATTTTTCTATCAACCTTACATTTTCTTTGTGTGCCAAATTATTAATCCGAGTTCAAGTTGCTAGACATCACAAATTAAAGGCACACATCCTACACATTAACTGATCATAATTTAGGACTGTTATAAAAAAAAAACAAAAATTAAATCAAACGAAAAATCATAAATTTTATGTTACTCACATTTAAATAAGCTCTGACGACTCGTCCACAACAGACTTCCAACCAAAGATAATCTTCTTCATAGGAGAGTCCTTCATCATGTTGAAAGTTTGTGCATTGCAGGGTGTGGTTCCCTTGAGACCGCGGTTCATCTACTTTTTCAATGTGACATCTTTGGCAGTGTGTGGCACCGTTTATATCAGTGGGTTAGCGTTTCTTTTACTGCACCAGACTCGGTTCGCGATCATCTTCATTAGTTTGGTCATATGGCGGGGTTACCACGATTTACACATTCTTTTCTGAAAGTAATCTGACATGCTTGTGTCTGAGTTATTTGGAAGGAAATGAACAACATGATTTTTAAGCACAAAGCTTTGGATTTGGATCATTTGACGGAAAATGTCAAGTGTTGTCTTTTTTTATGGCTAAAGGGCAATATGCTCACTTTCGCTTTCAGTTATAACGACCGTCGGTAGCACCCTTTACATTGTATGTGTGTTATGGTGTAGCTTTCTTTTTGTTATTCTTTCGTAGTTTTTTTTACGGCATCAAACACTTAACATTATATTTTTGATGAGTGATTCTTTTTTACACACCTTGTGCGAGATGAACCACTTTTGATTAATATATTTCATTTTGACTTGTTAAAAAAAAAATAAACTTCCTTTAATATTTCGTTTTTGGTCTTCAAAAAATGTGTTTGGTTGACTTGACAATGAGGCTTTGCATTTATATATTCATTTAGGAATAAAATCTTTCTCTCTTTGTACCTAAAATAAAATCTTTCCCTTTTGAAAATATTAAAAATTAAAATATTGTGTTGGTTAAAAAAATTAAAATATTGTATTAAAAAAGTGAAGACGTGTTCTTTATTTTTTTTCGATTTTTGTGTGTGTATGTAGCAGAGGAATTCTTTATGTGTTAATGACTTCAACAAATTATTCCAATTTTACTAAAATTAGTTAAAATGTTTTATGCTTTTGAAAAGGAAAAAAGTGAATGTTTTACCTGTATTTGGTGTTTTCTCAGTACTCAAGTGAAATAAAAAATGTTGGACTCACATCACACATTATGAATGTCTGAAGAATATGTTTTAGATGGGTAATGTGATTTGCATAGTTCCACAAAAAGGTGGTGTATCATTGTATTCATATGCTGAAAAATAATATGTGTACATATACATGTAATGTTTATGATTTATAAGTTAGAATGAACTTGGTTTACTATTACAACATTTTATTTTAAGGATTACAACAAATTATTTTGGTCATACACCATATAAGTAATTTTATGTTTGAAAATGTTTCACGTATTTTTCTAATTTTTGAATTTAATTGAATTTTTTATTATAAATAAAATAAAATAAATTTAATTGACAAATTTTTAATACAAAGATATTTTAATTAATTTTGTTTAAATATACATGCATTAAGCGCGTGTTCGTAACATTGGAAAACTATCCATATACGTCTCACCATTTCAATTGCGTGTTACTTTAACCTATTTCGTAACATTGAAAAAAACGTCACTTGCGTCTAACCATTCCAATCGCGTGTTACTTTAACTTATTTGTTCGCGTGTTACTTTAACATATTTCGTAACATTGAAAAAAGTGCTCACTTGCGCCTCACAATTCCAATTGCGTGTTACTTTAACCTATTTGCTCGCGTGTTATTTTAACCTATTTAATGTCTATTCAGATCTTGATCAAAGACATGTCCTCACTATTGAAATTGACCATCACATAAAATATTTTTGCAAGCGTTTTAATTTTGGTGAAATCGACTCTCCCAACCTCAAACATACACCATCGGATCGCCAAGTGTTTTGCCCTTCATAATTGATTTGAAAAGGTTATTGATTGCTTTCCATATTCCTTCACTCATATTAGCTACGATTTTACTCACTCCATTGATTTTTCTTTGATTAGGTCTTCTTCACTAACTCGCTTTGACTATTTTGGTGGAGAGTAACAAAGTCACATGGTTACTACTCTCAATCGTTTGAATCGTCTGATCTCAAATCAAACGTTTTAATTAATTACAACATCAAACTACATGAATTTCTACAAGATCAGATCCAAATCCCGAAAGTAAGTCATCGTGGTTGTTTTATTTTCTTTTTTATGAAATCAATATTAATCTTGTTATTGACTTAACTTTATCACATCAATTTTACCAAGCATCATGATCATTGTCGTTATCGTAAATACACAATGTAATACAACTGTAAAAAGTTGTAAGAAGTTATACACGCAATCAACTTTAATGATTCTCACAAAAGCTCAAAGTTTTTGTGAAACTTGATTCCCAATAATCACTTAGATCATGCATCGAAAATATCAATGACCATCGATCAAAATGGAACGGTAAAAAATCACATTAATTTTACCAGGCATCATTATCATTGTCGTTATCGTAAATACACAATGTAGTACAACAGTAAAAAGTTGTAAGAAGTTCAACACGCAATCAACTTTAATGATTCTCGCAAAAGCTCACGGTTTATGCGAAACTTGATTCCCTATAATCACCCAAATCACGCATCGAAAATATCACTGACCATCAATCAAATCAAACATTGTAATTAATTACAGCGTCAAACTACATGGATTTCTACAGGATCAGATCCAAATCCCGAAAGTAAGTCATCGTTGTTATTTTATTTTCTTTTCGATGAAATCAGTATTAATCTTGTTATTGACTTAACTTTATCACATCAATTTTATCAAGCATCATGATCATTGTCGTTATGGTAAATACACAATGTAGTACAACGGTAAAAAGTCTAACACGCAATCAACTTTAATAATTCTCGCAAAAGCTTTCGGGTTTTGTGAAACTTGATTCCCTATAATCACTTAGATCATGCATCGAAAATATCAATGAACATCATCAAAATGGAACGGTAAAAAATCACATTAATTTTATTGGGCATCATTATCATTGTCGTTATCGTAAATTCACAATGTAGTACAAGTGTAAAAAGTTGTAAGAAGTTTAACACGCAATCAACCTTAATGATTCTCGCAAAAGCTCACGACTTCTACGAAATTTGATTCCCTTTAATCACCTAAATCACGCATCGGAAATATCACCGACCATCAATCAAAATTGAACCGTTAAAAAAACAAATTATAATTTTTTACGTTATAATTCAAAATATCAAACTTAAATATGTACCGTATGATCTCAATCGAACGATCATTGTTTATATAATATTATAAATAAAAGTAAAACTGCTCCCTCCCTTTCTTTGTACTGCATACATTCTGTTGCTTCGTCTTCAGTGTTGTGCTGGCGACCCTCTCTCTCATTTTCTGCTCCACCATCTCCCTCTCTCACATACACACACTCACTCACTCACATAGTTCTCTCTCTCTCTCTCTCTTAACTTCCTCTCTTCATCACTCGCTTTTACACATTCACAAGGTACGAACCCAAAAAACTTTCATGATCATAACAAAAAAAATTCATCTTTTTTCGTCAAGTTTCAAAATTTGCATGTTCTTCCACAGTTTTTTGTACTATTAATCAAAACCCATTTCACCATTTTTGAAAATTTCATGTATTTTTTTTTTCATCTTCATGTTTTCATCTTGTTACTGAACCATGAGTTCTCGAAAGTTATGATCTTTTGTTACTTTTTCAAGTTTCTATAATCTTTAAAGGCTTAAACTTTGTTACAGTGTTCCTTTGTTTCTTGGTTTTTGAAATGTGGTCCTTGATCATTTTTTCTGTTTTAGAAAAATCATTCCTTGTAGGCTTTTTTAGTAGCATTGCCATTTTTGGCTAAAAGTTTGGTTTTTTTTTTATTTATTAACTTTGTAATATAATGGTATAAACGCGTTTTGAATAAGTGCTTAAGTAGTGAGAGTGTGTATTCAGATTTCAGTTTCACAAACACATTTGTGTGAAAAAAGAAAGAGAAATCATAATCTGTTTTTTCAAACCTAGATTTTTCTATGTTTTTTAGTTTTTGGTTAAGATGAGGCATAATAGGAATCTTGATAAGTTAGGTTTGTCTGTGCTTTCAGTTTTATGTATAGATTGTGAATGAAATACTAACTTTTTTTTCTTCTTGTTATGTTAGGATGGGGAAATGGAAGATGACAAATTTTGGTTCTTCAAGTGCGAATCAATATCACTCTCCAAATCCATCATTCGGCAGAAATTTGACTCAGGATCAACTAGGAGGTGTTGTATTTGGGACCAAGAACTGTACTATTAAAGAGTGTTTAACCAAACAACTCTTTGGTAAGTCATTTTCAGTAGCATTCGTGTTTTTCGTTAATATGAATCTAAGAACACTAACATTACAATTTACAAAGCATTATGAAGTTAGATATTTACTTTAACATGATTACATGATGCTTGGACTTTGTTTTTTATGCCACAAAATTATCAGTGTTGGTAACGAAGTTTTTATATTTTAGTGATTTTGCTGAGGGTTTTGAAATCTAACTCATGGAATTTGTATCTGTTTCAACAGGCCTGCCTTCCATCCACTTCTCCTATGTTAAGAATATTCGATCTGGGTTGCCTCTTTTTCTGTTTAACTACAGTGATAGGACGCTTCATGGAATTTTTGAGGCGGCTGGTCAGGGAAGAATGTCAATAGACCGTTATGCATGGACTGATGATGGTTCGCAAGCGACACCGTTTCCGGCCCAGGTAAAACTTTCTTGTTCTTGCTTTGTATAATTGATGGTGTTATTCAAGAGAATTGTGGATTATTAATCATGAAAAGGAACTTGTGTTTATATGTTTCTGTTTTTAATGTTCAAGGTGCAAACCCTAGTTCGAGTGCATTGCCGGCCTTTGACAGAAGATAGATTCAGACCTGCCATTGCTGACAACTATTATGTTCATAACCATTTTTGGTTTGAGCTCGACCATGCACAAACAAACCGATTGATTGCCTTAATGACACCCTTGGAAATTCCCCGTGCTATTTTTATCCCACAAAATACAGCAATTGCTCCTGCTTATTCTGTCCCACAGAATACTAATCAAGCAGATGTATCCCGATCTCTTCCATGGCATGATCCTTCTTGGAAAGATAAAGCATTTAAGAGACCAGAATCAGAGTCACAAGAGCACCGTTCTACCCACTCGAGTATGAAATCATTTTCCAACGAAAGTGATCTGTTAGATGAATGCTTTCAGCCATTGGATACCCATTCAATTGATAGGGAGGAAGCTCCACATGATGAGAAGGACGGATGGATGAAACTAAAGGAATTGGTTGTTGCTCAAGAAAATGAAAAATTTTCTTGGGAAAACCATGCAAGCGGTACTCATGCAACTGAGAATTGGCCTGAAGGAAGAAATGAGGATTGGCCTGAAGGAAGGAATGAGAATTGGACCGAAGGAAGGAACGAGAATTGGCCGCCCTTAGGAAAGAATTCAGAGGAGAAGGAGGAAAATCCTAGTCCTCCATTCGAGGAGGAGAGTCCTAGTTCTCCATCCGAGAAGGAGGAGAATTCTAGCTCTCCGTTGGAGGAGAATCCTAGTTCTTCATCTGAGAAGGAGGAGAATATCAGTTCTCCATTAGAGCATCAACGCGACATAGCTCAGGTGATTGGGAATGTTTGCTAACTGTTGTTATATATGTAATATATTAACTTTTATACAAATAACTAACTTGTAATGTATCTATATTCTATAGTTGGTGCGAGAGATCAAAGAACTGATGGATTTCAAAAAAACTCACGCTGAAAGGAGTAGCTACCTGGAGCAGAAACTGGTAATCTAGAATTTATCATTTTTTTAGGGGTGGTAATCTAGAATTTATCATATTTGTCAATCATTTTTTTGACCATATCATATTTTGTATATTACTGGCATGTGTGCATTAAATTGTATAAGTTCATCCCAGAAATTATCAAAGATATGAAACTTCTCCATCTAACCATATTTTTAGATTTATCTAAGTAATTATTCATGTACTAGTTTCAAACTTCTGCTTATGTTTGAAGTGCGTAAAGATTCAGATCACTTTCGCGTATACTTGTTACCAGTGTGCGTGCTTTAAATTGTACAAGCTCATCACAGAAATTGTCAAAGGATATGAAACTTCTCTAGCTAGCCATATTTTTTTATTTGTGTTGAGTAATTATATCTGTACTGGTTTCAAGTTTCTGCTTATGTTTGAAATTTGCAAAGATTCAGATCACTTGCAAGTAGGCTTGTTACTCATTTCACCCTGTTTCCTGATTCACAAGGTTCTGCAGTGTTTGCACTCTGCAGTTTGAAATAAATAAAACAAGATCCAAATCCTAGAGTTCCTTACTCTTAATTTTGATGATGCACAGTTCAAAGTAACTTTTTAATATAACAAAGGTCTTTAGTGGTATTACATGGCTTCATAAGTTAATAAAAACTAAGAAGTACATTGAATAATGGATAAGGAGCTTGTGTTGGTTATTTGATGAGTTCAATTGGTAAGTCCAAGAAGTGTAAATGACTTTGATTAATTGCAGGTTGGAGATATTTTAAAATGATAATTATCTTAGTGAAAGTGCACTTTGTATCTTTAATTGTACACGTTTTGTATTTTTCATATCATACGTGATAACGCCTTTTCCCATATTACTAATGGCATGTTTTTTTCCCGTTCAGAGAGAGGCAGAACTGGAGATCCAGCTTCTAAAAGATCGCTGTACCCTGTTGGAATCTACACATAATACTCCTTTAACACATGTTGAGGAGACAATAATAAGCCCATCTGCTGAGGAGACAATAATAAGTCCATCCGCTGAGGAGACAATAATAAGTCCATCTGCTGAGCTTCTTTTAGATGCCAAAGATTCATTGTATTTAATAGGCGGCTGTGATGGAGAAGCATCGTTAGCTGCGATGGACATTTATTGTCCTTCTCTAAATGCTATCAAATCTTTGAAGCCTATGAACCATAGTCGTTCATATGCTTCACTCGTAGAGTTTAATGGTGAGATTTATGTTTTTGGTGGTGGACATGATCGTGTTTGGTATGACACAGGTATGAGATCTTACTGTGGTTTTCAAATTATTAATTTTTTCACAATGAGATGAAATTTCCGTCAACCATTTCTGTCTTATGTCTGTGCAGTTGAATCGTACAATCCAATTCTTGACAGCTGGACCTTGCGTCCCTCTCTGAACCAGAAGAAAGGAAGCTTATCTGGCGCTGCTTTGGACGGGAAAATATTTGCTGTTGGTGGTGGCAACGGAGTCGAATGCTTCTCAGATGTTGAGATGTTTGATTCAGACATTGGGCGGTGGATCCCCACACGTTCAATGCTAGAGAAGGTAAAGTAGGTCTTTCAAATGGTAAATATTTATGTCCTGATTGAGATTTGAGAGGTATAATTATCAATAACTGGTTACAACAGGAGAGTTCATGTGATTTTTTAGGCTTATGCTGCTTATGATGCCAACTGGATTAATTGTATAACATGCTGTTTCTTCCATTTTCATTTTATTCCTCTTTTTTTTCTTTCCTTTTCAAGAAATGACATGTAGGTAGGTCTATGATGTTATGGGAAATTTTGTATATGCTTGCATCAAGTATCACAATCAAGCTTAGTACTTTTAATACTTTCGTGTGCGAGTCACATCTAGGGTGTGAACTCATAGCTCTGCCTAACTGAGAAGTCTCTTCTTCTTACATTATGGAATAAATAAATTAATCATTTTGATCATTTCTTTGAAAAGCATACAAAATTGTTGAAGTTATTGCTTGAATGCTCTTCACATTTGCAGAGATTTGCCCTTGCTGCCGTGGAACTTAACGGTGCAATTTATGCTACTGGTGGATTTGATGGGAAGAACTATCTAAAGTAAGATATATAACTTGATTTCCGTTCAACTGTTTCATATCTACAGTTAAAAAATTTGTCATGTAAACACGGTTGATCTAGAAATTGTTAGGAAATAGAATACTAGATATTAGAGTAATTAAAGTAGTTACGAGTTGTTAGAGAAGTTAGTTTGTTATTTGGATTAGTTAGAGAATATATCTATAAATAGGAGAACACCAAGGTTAGAGAGTATCATTGAATATTGAATAGAGTAGCAACTTTATTGTGAAGGGGAAACCCTTGGAGGAAAGATTTCTCCCCTATTCCTTTCTATTTTCTTAATCAACGTGTTTTGTCTCAGGAATCCATTTCTTGGAAATGATTTTATTTTTTACTTTTATATAATAGATATATTTTATTTATATCTGTACTTGTACTAATATGACTGACTGTTCCAACATAATTGCAGTTCTGCCGAAAGATTTGATCCAAGGGAACATTCTTGGTTCAGAATGGCAAACATGAATACCAGACGGGGCTGTCACTCAATGGCCGCTTTAAATGAAAAATTGTGAGTTCAACATCTTTGGTTCTTCTTGATTGTCTTTAATTGTCATTTCATTGATGTAGTAGCATTAGCAATGAGGAATTGCACAAGTGTCCTTAGACTGTTTTGTAATGTGTAGTACTTAACTCTACGCATATCTATTTTTATTAGTATGAAATGTAAGTATTAAAATCCGATCCGAGAGGTTTTCACTAAAGGTCCATCTAATAAAATTTGGTTTTGTGCGGTTGTATTGGGTTGTGGTTTTTATTTGAATCGATTTGGATTTGAACACCCCTAACTCTAGCTGTTGTGACATGACTCTTTTTATTTGTTGCTATACTCATTTGGTAATTCTTAGAATTTGAGTTGAGTTAACTCAATTCGAAGAAACCGGCTTGCAAGGTGACATATGTCTCACTTTTTAACACGTTTTCAAGCCATATCTTATCCAATATGAGACTCAACATTGGATAAGATAGAGGGTCTCTCATCGGATCTTAGATGCATTATGATACCATCTAGAGTTTTGGTTGGGCTTAACTGAACTTCATAAAACCGGCTTTTAAGGTGAGAGATGCCTCCCATTTGTTAACACCGGGCTCTCTTCTGATTGAAGGCGTGTCCCGGTGTCCGACACTGACACTTGTGATTACATTGAATTATGTCATTTTCTCAAAATTTTATCCATGTGTCAGTGTCGTGTCCGGTGTCTGCGTCTGTGTCTGTGCTTCATAGACACCGGGTCATATCCAATGTTAGACTCTTGACAATATGCATTAACAAGGTAATCTTTTTAGCCTATTTGGGTTGGCCTAGTGGTATTGACTTGGGGACCTTGGAGTGTACTCCTCTTGACAATATGCATTAACAAGGTAAACTTCCCGCACCTGTAATGTTCTGTTCTTGGTCGAAACATGCTTCACTAAACTTCTTCATTCACCGGATAGGTATGCATTAGGTGGCTTTGATGGAGTCACAATGGTTCCAAGTGTTGAAGTATTTGATCCTCGTCTTGGAAAATGGACGGTGGAGGAAACAACAATGAATCATCCTAGGGGGTATTTTGCTGCTGCAGTCATCAAAGATTCTATCTATGTGATTGGTGGTGTTAATGGTGGTGAAGATATTGTAGATACTGTAAGTAAATATATTGACCTTAGTCTTTTGCCTTTGGCTATACACTTGATATTAATATCACATTCATATATGCACACAGGTTGAGAGTTATAAGGAAGGTCAAGGATGGAAGGAAATTTACACATCAGAAAATGTCAAAAGGTGTTTCATATCAGCCGTTGCCTGCAGTCACGAGTGATGAAAAGTTGTTCCGTAGTCGCGGAAATGCTCCACCATGCTATTGCTTTTGTAAAGTCATAGGATCAAGATACTTTTGCATGAATCTGAATGCGCCATAACATTGCACTAATTTTGGGTTTACAGCGCCATTGCAGTTGGTTTCATAGAGCAACTGCTACTTTTTGTTAAGGCGTTTGTGTGTTTGATATGAAGTTGTACATATTATTGCTGAATGTAGGGTGGCCCTGAGGATGTGTACCTGCACAAGGTTCACATTTTTTCGGAGGCCGCATATACAATTAACAGAGTCATATTCTATATGAAAAAAAAATCTGACTCATTCAAATGCGCCGATTCACTTGTCTCACTCAAAATGTTGTTGAGAATATCAAATAATTGTTCACTCAAAATATGGATTATCTATATCATTCTTGAGCACAAATTGAAATTATAATAGACCTAGTTTTTACACATGACTTTGAAATAGAAGTTTCATTCATCAGAGTTGAGTATTCCGCTTTTTTTATGATTATTCAGCTTCCACTAATACAATAATTCATTTTTTTAAAATATAAATTTGCACCTTTTGAAATTAATCTCTTATCTATTGGTTTTCCTGAATTTATTTTCGTTAAAATAAAACATTTGTAGTTTGAGATATTGCTAGAGTGATATTGATAAATTTGCACAATCTCTCACTTGTTTATTCAAGGTTGTGTCAAACAATTAATGACATTATATGTTGTGTTCGTGTATGTTGTGTATGAGCATGCGAGTTCATCTTTACTCCATTTATGTTTCTTCCATTTACTTCTTTTCAATGCATAGATGTGACATGTGGAACAAACAAATTCAAGGTGCCGCCTCTTGAGTTTGTGTATGAATATTTACCATTGTTTGGCTATTGACAACTGAATATGCATCGACAATTGAACCAAATCCATTTCTCAAAAAACAAAAATTGTAAAACTTCACCAAATCCTATTGAATATGCTAGAGTTGTTGTTAATCGCAATATTAAGCTCAGTAACTAAATCCACTTTGATTGATTTCATCCTTAAATCTCTATTTCTTTCCGGAACTCATTCTATAATTTCTGTTTTTTAGAGTATATGGTTAACAACCAAATAATTGGACAATGAGCTCTATGAAAGACGAATTGTTTAGGCGAATCTAAGTTCGATTTCTGAATAAAATTTGTTTTGACTAGAGACTTTTTCCCTGAGAACTCCGGATTATCAAGACTCCATTCTCCTAAGAACTTGAAGATTAACAACAACAACAAAAATTAGATGATAAATACAAGTTGATTCAAAATTAATAATTGTAGTTGTTCATAATATTGTACTTAGTTCATAATATCGCAATTTATCGTTAAATTCTGTTAAACATTTTTTGTTACTTTGAAAATCTTCACAACCTTGGAGTTGAAGATTTGGATGTTGTATGTCTCTTTTTTGTCTTCTGTCAATGACCCCTTCTCGAATGCTCCTAAGAACTTTGACCTCTTTTTAACAATTTGATGATAAAAAAAGACCACATCATTTATAAAAAAACTTAAATGAAAAAAAAAGGCTGAACTACCATGGATAGGAGCATATAAAGAATGAAAAGTCTAGCTACCACTTTCTCCATCAACATTTCTTGGTTAGCCTATGTAATTATAATTTGTATTTTTTTTTCTCTTATAATTTTCATTAATTAGTTAAATTGTATTTCCTTTTACTTTGGTTATTTTTTTTTCTCTTATAATTTTCATTAATTAGTTAAATTGTATTTCCTTTTACTTTGGTTATATTGTTCTTTTCAAGCTCAAAATATTAATCCACACTTGCAACTTGTAAGACTATTAAATATAGTTAGAGTTTTGTTAAAGTTTGTTTACACTAGATAGAAGTTAGCTATGATTAGGTGGAATTTTGTTGTTAGTTTTTTTTTTAAGTGAAAAATTCACATTTTTAAGGTGAATAAGTAGAGAGTCTGAAGTTCGAACTCCGACCCCTACATATATTATGCAAAGTTTCTATGAACTGGGTTGAGTTTATGGAGACAATTTGTTATGTTAGCTAACTTAGATTATTCCATAAAAGTGTACCCTACCCTAATTATATCATATTCTTCATTCTATTATTTCCAAATAATTCATCTTTTTCTCAATTTATTTCTTAGTTAGAGATCAGTCATGCTTCTCAACACATGGATCACATTCCTAAAAAAAAAAAAAAAAAAACAAATAAAAAAAAATATTATAAAAAAAAAAAAAAAAGAACAATACACATGTATCACACATCCTTTGAAAGAGCATGATTGTGGTCCATGTTGATCTCTAACTTACAATATATAGGTATTAAAAGAGCAAATTTTTACTTGCAAGGCTATAAAATTAACCTCATTGACATTGGAAAAATAAACTTGGTTTGCTTTTCCATCAAGAAAGACATATTGTACTAAATCATCATCCAAACTCATCCTCAACCACAGCTTACACTTGCTTATAATATTATGGCGTGTGATTTCACATGGTACACTAACTGGTAGTCCTGAAACAAAGGAAAAGGGATGTAGAGAATCATTGTTGGAAATGCTCAGTTCTGCCTTTAATTGTTTGATTGTTCCATGAAACACAAATTTCTTCAGGAAGAAGAGCTTGAGACATCTATCAAACTGAAGAGAACGCGGACCATTTGTTTCTAATAATTGCTCCCACACTTCTGCGAGTAGTTTAATTATCTGGAGATACAGTGATACTCCAAAGAGTCAAATTTCAAAGTTGCTAATTCCTCCTTCAAACACCCGCATCATTGAGATCATCACGGGAAAAGGATTATTAGAACAAAAGAGACACGATATTAGATGCATACATGCTAAAATAAAACGACGAAACAAACAGTTTATAAGCTTGCAGGACATCTTAAATTTCAAGCCCTCAAACCAAATATAAACACCAAATAACTAGAATCCCTGTATCATATATGCAATGTAAGCTTAGCACACAAAAATACATCTATAATACCGAAATTTTGTTGTTGTAAAGCATATTCGTGGGAACTTTCGTGTTAAAAATACATCTATACATTTCAGGGAACTTTGCAAGGATGTAGCTTGTAACTTCATAATCCTTTATTTGGTTCCATCATGATTTAGGATCCAATTTTGGAATCAATCTCTTCACCGATATCAAAAGTTCGAGTATCTCCTTGAACTAAAGGCAATTGTTAACATTTGGGGCAGAATCACTTGTAGATCTGCTTTTCTCACACATGTATGCCAAAAGAGTTATTCGATAGCGGAGCAAATATAAAAAATGATTATAAGTAAAGCTATTAATATGTTCCACTCTTTCTAAAGAGTCTAGCTATATCTGTTCAATTAGCATGAAAAATATTAAAGATTTCATGTAGTTAGTTTATACTATGAACAAGCGCACCTCTTCCAAAGTTTGTTTGACAATCAATCCTACGAATTTCTTGTTATTTCGACCAAGAAAAGTCGTAACCAACATAAGTTACCATCTGGTTATGTTGGCTACGACCCACACTATCCTAATAGTTGTCGTATCAATTACGCTATGATTTTCTAGGTGCCTTCGATGATCATCCAGATGGTAACTTATGTTGGTTACAACTCACACTAGCACAACTTAGAACTAATTTGACAACTAATGGGCTAGTATGCTAATTAAACATAACTGATACGACAACTAGCAAATCATAACGTTTGATTTCTATTTGATTTTAACACATAGTACAAAGCAATACCTACACATAACAGTCTAAATTTTCCAGAAGTCAGTCAATAGATGATTTGAACATTGCCAGATTTAGCTTCACTACTTTAAGTATTTTCCTTTCAGAACATCTTTCGGAACACAGTACTAAATACATCTCCATCACTCGAGTGCAAGTTATGTGACATATACAACATAATAACATTTAACAGTGAAAATACAACCGACGGAAATTCAGAAGGAAAAAAACATAAAAACAGAATGATAAACAAACTGCTCCTGCATCAAGGGTCTTAGTTTACATAGTAATAGCACATTGTATTACTAGTCTATTTTGCAGTATATATAAATACATAAAGTAGCAGCAGCACTAACATTGCGTACAATTTCACGTGTAACTTATATGATGGAGCAGTGGAATGAAGATTAACAATCTTTGGTGTTTTGTGCATGGTTCTTTTACAGAAGTGTGCTTATTATTAAGCTTAGAAACTAGAAACTAAAATAAACTGTTTCAATTATATCCATGAAATTTGCCTTACTTTATTTATTAAGAAACAAAGATTATAACTGCAGCAGCGGCTAACATTGCATCAGGATAGCCCAATTTCTTGGAACAGTAAGCTTTAAATTAACTGATTATGAAACCAATACAACCAGAAGAAGAATGGCATGCACAAGGATAGGCCAACGTATATGTTCCTTCCCGCGATCTCTAAATATGTTCACATCCAAAACAGCAGTTAACACTATGAAGAGAGAAAAAAAATGGCGACTTCATTTTGGCTATATAATCTGCCTATAATTTTACAGCATGTTGGATATTGAAACAAAACATAGAAAACTACTATCCTTAGACAGCAAATCAAGAGAAAATAACTGATACAAAAACCCTAAAGAAATTCAACGTCTTTTACTAAGGAATTTATTTTGCAACTCTAGCAATTGTTCGAGAGTTTCTAAAGACCATGTTTCCGCATTTTGAGCATAGACCTTTTGATTTAGAGAGTCGATTATTATGCTGACATTGCCAAACGCATATATTTCATGACCGTTGTGCATTCTACCAGATTTAGGTTTGAACAGTAAACCATGATCCTGAGCATAGGCTTCAATAAGTTCTTTCACCCTGATTTCATTCACACCATATGCATTGACAGCCGCCTGTTGTTGAGAAGAGGCTGCTGCTTTCTGCTGAACCTCAAATTTCCTCTGCTCACTTGCCCTAACATAGCTTATGTTCTCCTTCAAACAAGGTTGCACCACCTCCATACCTTCAACAGCCTGGTTCATCATACAAAGACCGCAATGGAGCTTGTATCGAATACTCTCATTTGCCAAAAGTTCTTTTGGAATAAGTTCTTTCCAGTCCAAATACCATTTTCTAACTTCACCAAAGTTAGGATTTGAGCACAACCAATGATACAAAACCGTAAGCCACTTGGTAAAGAAGATCTGCATTATGTCAACCATCAGATGAATTGGAATAGCCGAAGCCCAGTTCATCACCCAATAAAATTGATCAAGATTCTGACTTCTCGGGTTCACTTGGAAGTCCTCTCGCAAGACAACCTTCAGCTTTGGTACAATATAACGGTGCATAAGTTGTTGCCAACTATCAGAATCAAATAAATTCTTCCAAGGGGACAATATAGCATACGCAGAACCATCACTTGGGTGCCATGAGCCAAGAACATTGCTCAATTTGTAACGAACCATCTGGTAGATACCCTCCCTCTCCATCTTCTGCCCTAGCAGAGGTAACCATGGATGCACCCATGTGTGGATAGGAATTGTCTCGCGATGTGGTTCCCAAGTATCTACAGCACTTAATAGTTTTGGCATTACTATAGTGTCTAATATAGTAGCAAGAACTGAAGAAGGAAGCAATTTTTCCCATGAATCCAAAAACCGTAGCATCGGCTCAGGATCCCGTGCCTGCCAGGTATTTATACCAGATATTCTAACAGCTGGCAATACAACCTCTGAAACCAAGTGAGTATACGGTGATGATATGTCCGGTATATCAAAACAATCATCTCCTTGGAGCAATGTCTTCCACTCTGATACTAACTCCAAACCATGAGATGGATTTCGAAGAGGATCCCATCCTTGGAACACTCTGATAAACAAAGGCAGAGCGTACGAGCAAGCAACGCATGCCAACTTACACGACTTATAGTACTCAACATATCTTTTGTGCATGTGCCTAAAGTATTGAGCAAGGGAATCCAATGCTAATGCATTTTCATCTCGGATGTGATCCAGCATACTCGTTATGTTCCCATAATTATCCAGCTGCTTATTCTGAAATGCTGCCTCAGCTTCCAACTTCTCCTTTTCCCTTTTCAAGCTAAGTGTTACATCCCTCTCTTTCCGCAAATCTCTATCAATCACTCGGATCTCAGCCTCGCTCATCCGAACTGCTAGTGCTACGTTATGCTGAAGTTCAGGCATCGGGACATCTTTTTCCTTTGCTTTCTCCTCAGCATTCAAATCAGACAAATTCGTATACACTCGTGTCTGTGGTCCTCTCATATCATAAATCTTCTGAACAACCTCGGACTCTTGTCCCTCGGCAGTTTCATACGCTTCCCCTTCTTTCTGCTTCTTCAACCGCTTTAACAACTTACGTCTTTTCTTTCTTCCAACTATAGGCTGCACGCCTTCTCCCGGATCACTCTTCTCCTCCGTCTCCAAAGCAGGCAACGGAGTTATAGTCTCGTTCGAATTGTTAAATCCAAGACCAGATTTTTTAGTCCTCGGTTTCGCCTCAATAGGATTTAATATACCTTGCTCATTCTTCCCAAGACCACCTCCTTTATAACCCATTTTCTCCATCAGCTTCATTACCATTCCGTTATAATTCTCGAATTTCCCAACATCCACTGATCCTTCTTGACCTAGACCCTGCTCCTGCTTATTGTCATTAAATTTATCCTCATTAGGCATGAAAGTTCCTGTAGAAACGAAATTTACCGGTTTAGTGAGGTCTTGTATCTTTAAAAAATCGTCGTGTTTTCTTCGCTTTCTACAAAATGAATCATCGGCTTTGGCATGATTCTCATCCATCTTCTAAAGGGTTAATACGATAACTTGTTGCACAAGAAAAGGGTTAAAAATGAAAAAATTGATTAAGATAATGAATATTGAAAGTGTACGGCGATATGGAAAAGTGAGAAAGGAAACGCAACGTGAAGAGCGACGGTAGCTGAAGCTTAACTAGGGTTGCGTGCGTAGTGGTTTTATTTTTTGAGAGAGTTATTAATTTTTTCTATTATATTTCGTTTTAATTCACGGATAAAATCTTAATTTTTTAAACAAATAATCTTTTTCCATAACAAACAATTGGTGTGCTCTCTCAACAAACTCCTCTGATTTTTTGCTCACACTTTATCTATCTATTATAACAATATATCAAACCACAGGATTGGTGGAAATATCTGCTTTCTTGTATGGGCATTCTTATGTAAATTAGTTCGTATGTCATTCTTATGATGTTACTGCGGTAACATTCTGACAGTGTAAATATTGGTTGGTGTTCCCTTCCCTTTTACGTCTTGTGTAGGGAAAGTCACCCTTGTTAATTTCAATCTCATTTTGATTTGTTAAAAAAAAACAATATATTAAACCATTTTAACGACATTATATTTACATTGTATGACATAGATTTGTGTTGATATTATTCATTTGTTATATTTAAATATCGATATTGAAACATCATTAATAAACTAATAAATATTTGTCCTTGTGAGCTTAGTCTCAGTTGGTAGGGTTCAAACCCCCGCCACAAAAAAAAAAACCAATAAATATTTGATTTAGATGCGGTTTAGATAGGTTTTATGCTATCTCATCTGATTAGATTTAATGTGATTTAATTTGAATTAGTTTTTGGATATCTTAAAACAAATTATTCCAATCATATCGTTATGTTTTCTTATTTTAATTGTCCTTCATGGTAATTTTGTAATAAAAAATTCAATTTTATGGCGTCAAAAATCACTTTTTTTTAATTGTGGAAAGCTTTTTAGTTAATATATATTTTCATTTTGTCTTGTTAAAAAAACTTTTGCTTTTCTAAAAATACCTATAAAAAATAATTTTTAAATAATTGTCTGAAAAATGTGTATAAATTATATACAAAATTTAAAAATTATTCAAATTTAAAAGGGTAATGTTTTATTGTTTTTTTCTTTCAAAAGGTCTTATGAAATTATTCATTTTTAGGAGTGTGTTCGTTTCAAATTAACTTTGTAGATTCCAAAGAATAAAATTATAGAAATATATATTTTTATGTTTGTTACAAGTTTTTTAAAAGCCAAATAGATAATGAGGTCATTTAAATTTTAAATTTATATCATATTAATCTTTTACTTCTTTTTTTACTCCCTCCGGTCTCAAATATAAGAAAAGATTTCTTTTTGAGGTTCACTTCAATGAACCTCAAAAAGAAATCTTTTTTCTTATATTTGAGACCGGAGGAAGTAAGTCTTTAGTAGTCTACACGATAATCCATTTCCATCCGGCTCCGATAAAGAGTGCTAACATGGTGTGTAGATGTGGCATCCCAGTTAGCAAATGCTATGCTTTTTTTCACAGTTAATTTTTATTAAAAAAAATGTCTCAATGTTCAACAAAAAAATAAAAATAATAAAACAATCAACCATCACACAAAATCATGCTATTGGAGATTGAATAATGAGTAAAAGGGAGTTTTATAATGAGAGCGTCTCCTATCCACCCTCCATGCGAGTCGTTCCTCAACTCTTACTCTTCACCATTCAATTCTCACACCACACCGGAGAAAGATATCGGTTTGATATGCAGCGTGAGAAAATCATCAATATACTGCATCAAGTTCGGAGATTGTGTCACAAAGCTTCATCAAAATCGATTTCACATTTTCAGGTTGAATTGATGAAAGATTAAGAGGATTTTCCGGGTTTTAATTTTGTCCGAAGATGATGAATATGAAAAGTTGACAACTAGGATACCCATGGAAGAATGATGGGTAATTTACCTCAACCAATGGACATTCACCTTTTTAGAGAGTATCAATGAACTATCTTGACCCCACCAATAAATTGCTCATTTTGATTGGTTGGTGGGTAAATTACCCACCATTTCTCAAAGGTAATCTAGAAAAAAAAACCATACGAAAATGATGAAGAATATTGATACTTTTTGTTTTTTGATTTTTTTAATAAAAAAATTAATTTAGGCTACAAGTCAGCAAATTATTTTGATTATTTTAATCAAAAAACAAATAGTATCTGAACTCAGGAATCAAATTGTTTCATCCAGGAATAGAAGGAAGATTCTCCTTTGTCCTGGTTTTAAAAAGCTACAGTTGTTCTGTGTATTTGAACAACATATTTTAAAGATCAAGTGTGTACATGGTAAATACTATTACTTTTTTAAGGGACAACCTGTTTAGATTTTAAAAAATAAAATAAGAAAACTCCAGAAAATATCAAGCAAATTTGTACTGAATCTAAAATTTTGGAGTTAGTTTTGTTATATCTTACTACTTTGTTTTCCTTGTTTCCATGAAGTAACAAAATAATTAACATTTCCTCAACAATATCTAAACAGGAGTTATTTCAATCTAATGCAAAATTTACAATGTAGACCACTGCGTGCAAGAGCTAGTTTTCACCATCCAAGCTAAAAAATTAATCTTTATTAACAATAGAAAAATAAACTTGTTTTTCTTTACAAAGTGGTACTAATTCATATTTTGGTCCTCCATACCTTTGGACTGGACAAACATTTTCAAACAAACATTCTAAGCCAATACAAACCTTCAATGTAAAAGAATTAGCTTTTGGTGTTCTGTAAAATGGGGCAACAAAAACAAAATTTCTTGCATCTCCAGAGCCTACTAAATTGTCCAAATCAAGAAAGACATATTGTACTAAACCATCATCCAAACTCATCCTCAACCACAACTTACATTTGCTTATAATATTATGGAGTGTGATTTCACATGATATACTAACCGGTAGTCCTGAAACAAAGGGAAAAGGATGTAGAGAATCATTATTGGAAATGCTTAGTTCTGCCTTTAATTGTCTGATTGTTCCATGAAACACAAACTTCTTCAGGGAGAATAGCTCGAGACATCTATCAAACTGAAGTGGACTGCAGGAAGCTCCATTGATGGAGGTGGTTTGACATTCATGTAATAACTTACCAAGTTCCACCACAAAATTGGTTGATGAATCTGACCTTTCTTTAAGGATAGATTCGACGCACGAATATATTGAAGTCAACCTCTTGAATGTAATATTGACACAAATGGTTTCAACTTTACATAGCCTGAGGACATAAGTCACTAATATAAGTTCCAAGATATTCAATTCTTCTTCTACAGAAAAACCTACAAACTTACTCATCAACTCTTTAACCCTCCTATCAAGCTTTCGTAGTTTGAATTCAAATTCTCCCATTCCATTAGAATACGAACGTTTTCCTGGTAACAAGTGCTCCCACACTTCTACAAGTAATTTTATTATCCGGAGATACAGTAATGTAAATGCCAAAGCATCATCAGAACCCAAAGAGTCAAATTTAAGAGTTGCTAATTCATCCTTCAAACACCTGCAACATTATTGATTGGAAAAGAAGAGAGCCAATATTAGATGCATATATGCTAATTAAACAACCAAAGGACCAGTTTATAAGCTTTCAGAACATTTTAAATTTCAAGTCCTCAAACCAAGCATAGACACTAAATAACAAGAATCTCTGCATCATATATGCAATGTATCCTTGGTACACAAATATAATCTCTATAATGCCAAAATTGTGTACTGTAAGCAAATTCCAGACATCAGATATATAACTTGTATGCAAATGCAACATATACAAAAATAACAAATATTGGATGCAGCAAATCGAAGTAAATGTCAAGGCACAAACGTTACTAAAGCAATACTATAATTGATTACCTTAAAGACCTTAACACTTCATTTGTAAGACCTGTCTCTGTCATTTGCCACATATCTGGGAACTTTGCAAGGATGTAGTTTACAAATGTTGTAACTTCACTATCCTCTGATTGATGTTGTTCTACCTGATAGTTGGCTACCTCTTTTTGTTCCTTCATGATTTCTGATCCAATTGTGGAATTAATCGCGCCATTGCTAGCACAATTTGGAGTATCACCTTCAATTAAAGGCAATTGTTGATCCCCTTCCCCGTGGTTAATATTTGGGGTAGAATCACTTGGAGGTCTGCTTTTCTCACATAGGTATGCCAAAAGCGCATCCCTATCCATGATATCACTAAAAGCGCAATAAATTCTACCCAGCAATGTAACTGCATAAGAAAACATTACTGGTGGTACACTGCCTACATCTTCATTAAATAGAGGAGCAGATATAGAAATGATTAAGAGTGCAGCTATCCTTGCACTCTTAAATTCAACATTTCCATCAAAAGCTGCTTCTACCTGTAAGAGTAACATAAAAAATTAATCCGTGCAACTCTTCCTAAAGACTAGCTATTAGCTACATTTGTTTCATTGGAATGTGAAATATTCAAATATCATATGTGGTTATATCATACTCTAAACAAGCGCACCTCTTCGAAAGTTTCTTTGACGATTGAGCCTAAAAATTTCTTGTGATTTCGACCAAGATGAGAGCAAACGGAAAATACATCAGCTTCATCCTGAAGTGTAGTAGTTGTAGTATTAGACAGGTGAGACATAACAGTTACAAATCACAAAAAAAGTGGTTGTATTTAGTATCAAGGCTCTATTATTTCAAAAGACAGTAAAATTAAGAAGCACATAATTGACAAAACGAAAACAATATGTCATATGAAATGAAGAAAAAGGGATATGACCGATAATTTCCCTATGACTTCTCTTTTGTAAAAGCAAAAATTCTTTTAACTGATTCTGCTACGGGACCATTCCCTCTTTCACTTTACTTTTTCTCTTTCAATAGTTAAACCAACAAAATGGTAATGACCAAACAAAAAATTGTTATTTTCACCATAACAGTTTTATCTAGTAAGGTTCACATTCATTTTGTAGGTTAAACCCCACTTGTATCTTGAAATTTTAAAATTTAACATGAGATTTTACATGTCTTTTGACGAAATAAAAGACAATTGGAAAATAGTACAAAGCAATACCTGCACATAACAGTCTAAATTTTCCAGAAGTCTGCCAATAGCTGATTTGAACATTGCCAGATTATTTAGTTTCACTATTCTAAGTATTTTCCTTTCAGCACATCTTACTTCCCTACTGTTGTCCAGTAGAGCACCAAGAAACTGCAAAATGAATGAAACATTAGCACAATATCAGTAACAAATTGCCACTTAGATAAAGAAGAAGACAATGTCATTATTACAGGAATCAGCAAGAGAAAATTTCATCTGTTTGGCAAAATAAATACATACTACAATTTAATAGATTAAGAATTCCACTTTGAAAAGCCCACTCAATGCTCATAAACAGTCTCAATAATATCCAAACAACCCTTTCATGCTGCTGTTTTCACCAAGTTCTATTTATGAAAAAAGATTTTATATTAAATTTAGGGTCATCCAAGTCATTTTTTAGTTGAAGAATAAAGTCTACAACTAAGTCAAATTTATTGTTTTTAGAAAAGACAAAATCCCTGGTATGACATTTGATTACCAGTGGCAACATCTCTTTTTCTTGTGAGTCTAATTCAAACTTCTCTCTTATTTTTGTTTACCATTCGTTCAATTTTCAATTAATCTCACAAATCATATTTTTTGGCTTCCATCAAGAACAATTTTCCCATGCATCCCACTAGTAATTCTTTACTTTCCAAAAGCAAGTCTTTCAACCCTAGTGATCTAGCATTCTACAAATCTAGTAAGAAAATTTATTCATCATATTGAAACCCAAACAGCTGTAAATAATCTAATCATCTTCCAGGAAAACAATAACACCACTAGCATAACTCGCTAAGCACAAAACCTCTAAATACAAAGACATGCCACCAAAAAAAGATCATCCCCCCACCACCCAAAAAAATTGTCCCACCACAGGAAACAAGATATATCTTCTAAATAAGAAAACAAGAACATAAGATGAGTGTAATCATTAAATCGCCATACATAGACGGGAATGATAATTTAACCAAAATCAATTAGGTGGATCTTGCAGACTAATGAAGGATCGAAAAGATACCATGTGCAAGTGCTTTTCCTGAAGCTTTAGACAGCCATTAATTGCCATATAATGCATGGTTTCTAAAGCTTGCAATCGAACCACCACTGAATCATCATTCAACATACCCATTAACAAGTCTAAGGCTTCACAAGCAAACTCAACAGAGAGGATTGTCAGTCTGTGGAAGGACTGACAGGCAGACTTCCGCACCTACGGGTAAAGCAGAAACATAGTGTAATTAATTTTCATATAATCAAATCAAACAATGATTTAGTCATGAAATCAAGGCAGATAGTTACAATCAACTTAAAGATGAACCTTTGTAAACAAAGAGCAATATATTGCTATGATGTATTCAAAAAATTACCTGAAAAAACTCATCCTCAAATCCATGAACTAGTGCGCCGGCAACACTATCAGCCAACATCGCAAATTGTTCAGAAGTGCTCTCATCCATAGTTTCCTTTTGCTTTCCATTTCCTGAAACTCTCTTTGATAAGCTTTGCAAAAGAAAATCCTTAGATACTATTTCCATCTTCGCAAGGCCATTAAAGGCTTCAACTCTAACCTTCATGCTCATATCTCTTGCCATAGAACAAAGCTACATGCACATGAAGTGAATATGTTATTATGCCATATTTGATATTAAGGTTATCAATCAACAACTGTTATAAATGCATGAAAACTCAAACAGATACTCAACAACAAAAAGTATTGACATGGATTCTACGAAACCATGTGCAGCTCACAATATAAAGAATATACCTTAGCAAATACTTCATTGCCCCAGTATGCCTTCATGTCTGCATTAGAAGCTGATAACATCATACCCCATGAAGTTACCTGAAATACAACAACTCACATCATTCAAACAATTACTCTACCATCAACTCTTCAAATACTGTTATGCTTACACAAGCAGCTCAAAATCAGAATATTAATCATTTACCATTGACTTAACTCAACAAGTATATAACTTTTAATGAAAATAACACCAACATAAATATCACTTGTTAAGCAAGGTTTTAAATTTTGATATCTTATATTGTGAAAAATTACAAATAAATACATGTGATGAGACTTTCTAAACCTTGATCGCAGTTTAGAATCACAGTTTAATACCTTGATGCTAAGTATATTTTCTAAGACCAAATCAAGATTTAGTATAAAAAGAAAAGGCATATTTTCAATGAAACCCACTGCGGAGAAAAAATTGTCAACAGAGAGAAAATCATCGGTTTGCTCAAACCTACCTAAAACTCTTCTCATTTAATGTTTATAAACTTTAAAACAAGAGATATGCTATATGCCACGAGACATATGCTTGCGAGTACTTCACGAAAAGCTATTTGTCAATTGCCATATGCCTTTTTTTTTTTACGTTCATGTGCCTTTCTTTAAAGTTTAGATAATAATAAATAATCCTTTCCTAAAGATATAACAAATATCATCTGAGGCACTTGATAGTTAATTCCAAAAATGGACAGGTGTTAAAGCACACACAACACTGAATGTTAGACAAGAGGTGGGAAGCTGGCATGAAGGGTTGTGTAAGAAGATACCAATGGGTGAAAAAAAAAACACAGGAAAGAAAAGAAAACACATAGAAAACGCAAGTGACCGTCAAATATAGTCAACCGCGATGCTTTCGTGAGAGTAATGTTCGCTAAATATAGTATTTTCCTTAAAACAATTTTTTGAATTTAAGAGTTATATTATGCCTATTATCTCCCATTCAACAGAAAGAAAAAAAGAAAAAGAAAAAAAAAATATATCCCTATTTAATAGTCATTAAGAAACATAATACAAAATTTTAAACTGACTTCTTTGAAGAGAATACGTCAGTTTCAACAATCAACAAGAAATTACATTTTAATCATTTGGTATATGTACACACTTTGGAGTCTAAAATGGTATAAATTATTTGGATAAACAACTTAATTAAGCATTTATGTATAAGCTAAGCTATTTCTACAACAAAAGACAAAATAAGGTCCAACTGCTTCCATACGCTATTAAGTTAAAAACGGCTTATTCGCATGTCATAAGTTGTTTTCATGAGGTTTGCCAAGGAGTTTCACTGGCAATAATAAGTATCAAATAAGTCAATTCAAATAGGTCTTTAACAAGCACTTATCCATAAATTATTATGCATACCTAGTGTGTGTTTGGCTTCATTTTTGAAAGCGCTAAAATTGATTCTAAAGATGTGAAATTGATTTTGACATTTATATTTGGTTGCACTCGAGTAGAATTGATTCTAACCTAAAGCTAAAAATCATCGCTTTTGATTCTAGAATTGATTTTTAGTTTTTACACTCTAATTTATCATTCAACTCACTTACAAATGAATGTCACTTAACCTACAACACACTTTTAGTCAAAATCAATTTTTGTCACCGCAAAATCAAACACAAACTTAAATACGTGAAAATCCTCTACACCTACACAAAATACATGAAAATGTTAAAAATTCAATCCAGGAAAGTGATCTTACAACACGAACTGCGGCGAGTCTAACATCATCTTCCATATCATTGAAAAGCTGAACAGCACGTTGATAACAACCATTGATCATACTAAAATCATTGAACTCACTACACTCACTCAAACGAACAAGTCCTTCCAACGAAGCAGCTCTAACATAAGGATAAGGATCATTCGTAAACCCTAACAACACGGTAAACAACAACACAGGTCGAACATTGAACGCTAAACCCACATTCCGTAACATCCATACCCGACCCGGAATGGATGGTCCGAAGCATAACGAGATGAATCGCTCATCATCGAGTTCGAAGGGTTTGGAGAAAGGAAGGTGTGAAAGGGAGGCGAGGGAATCGATGGTGATGGTGGTTGGGAGATGGGAGAGGGAAGGGTGGGAGAGGAGGGTGAGAATGTGGTGAGAGGGGTTTTGGGAATGGGTTAGGGTTTTGAGGATTTGGGAGAGGGTGGTTTTTGGGGTGGAGGGGTTTATGAGAAGAGAACGAATTGAAGATAGTTTGTGGAGACTGAGAGGTTGTGAGCAATCGGGTTCGGGTTCGGGTTCGGGAGTGTCGTCGGCCATTGCCGCCGGGAACAGAGTGAACGACGAAAATAAATAAAACCAGGTGTTGAAATGAAATTAGTTCAACTTTTAATTGATAGTTCCCGGGTTTTTTTTAATCAATTAAAAAAACATTGTTTAGTCGATATCAGCCGTGAAAAAATAATTCAACGGCTCTGATTTGTTTGGTTAGCATAAAATCTACTTATGTATATCTTGATGCATGTCAAAGTGGAGCTTTCATCCTATATGTTTAAGGATGTTACTTTACCTAATTACCTACAACATTTAGGTCAAACAATAATATTCCGTGTAAAATGAACTCATGAAAAAATTGGTCTATCATGGATCAATTTTTTCAATGGTAGATTATATGAATCCACTAAATCTTTCATAGTCTATAAACACTAAATCTAACTCATCTTCTCTATCACTTTTGTATCTGAAGTAGATAAAATAGTTACAACAAATTAAGTTTGAATTGTGACCCTTTAAAAATTATCCTGTAACTTAAAATTAATTCTCAAGTTGTTTACTTGGAATAGCTACGTTAGTGAAATGACTTCAGAACGTTCTGAAGTTCTTATGCAAAAACTGCTTAATGTGAAGAAGATTTCCTTCTTAGACTTGCTGGGTTTTGATGATAACAACACCACATCACAAAAAGAAGAAATGTCCATGGAGGCTCAAAGTTGAAGAATGAAGATAATGGGACTTAGCTTCATAGTTATATTTTTGTAAGTATGGTCCTTATCTTTGATTTGTCATTATTAACTTATGGAACAACTTAGTATGCTCAGAAAATAATTTCAAACATTTTTTCTAAGTTCCCATATGAAGCAATGCCTAAAAAACTTTTGAAAATAAATCACACACTCACAATGATTTTTTTTATGTGATTTAGAATGAAAGTATTTTTGCATGAAAAGGCATAATTGATTTTGGGATTGCATAAATATTTTTGTCATTAAAAATTTATTTCTCATTCTTGGACAAGATCAATTCTAATAAATTATTCATTGAATGTCAACGTCCTTTTTTTTTTACTAATCATGGCTATATTTATTTTGATAGCCATATGAATTGTTTTTATCAATTCATGTTACTGTTGGCCTTCATTGTTAGAAATTGTTAGTGCATGGCATTAGCATTTTTTTTTCAACGGCTAAATCTTAAACATGTTTTAAGAGGCAATCAGTAACAATGTTTTCAAGCCATGCAATCATACATTTTCATCAGTTTTTCTTTCCGTTGAAACTAACAGCTTTTTAATTCATACTCAACGGATATTTTCTAAAAATTGCAACGACTATTTTTGACAAAAATTGGCAGCAACTATTTCTTTTTTTGAAAAGTAGCATTGCTTCATAAACATCTTTTTAGCCTCTGTAAATTCAATTGAGAATCAAAACAAAAGACTTAACATTATTACTGCAACTTTCAATCTCAATTGTCATATTCAATATTACTTGATTTATCAAACTTTCATCATCCTGCTTTCAAAACTTTGTCCACATTTTTAACATTCATAATGAAGTTTTCTGAGTACTAAGTTCTTACTGTTAACGTGATATTGATCAAAGCATAACAACCATTATTCTTCAATTGCTTTTGTAAAAAGCTTCTCACCATTGTTGTTGAAATCATTGTAAAAGATAGTGGGGGTCCCATCTTGGTGTGTAGAGAAATATTGTTCGGGGGCCTTGGGATTAAGGTTGCTTTGTAACAAAGATTCTTTACATAGTGAAACCTTTCGCTGGGTGTGAAGGGAGTGGAGTACCCTGAGGTTTAGAGGAGAACCACTATAATTTTCTTGTATATTTTCTTCTTTCCTTACTCTTTTATTTTTCCGCATTCATACCTTCATCATTATTTACCGAAAAAATTATCAACAACGCTCAACTAAGAAAAATTAACCAATATTCCTAGAAACCTAATTCACCCCCCTTCTTAGGTTACAATCTGAACTTACACTTAATAAATGTGTTTGTGTGTGTAGTGTATACTGAAATTAAGAGCATAGGTAAGAGAGAAAGAACACACAAAGTTTTATAGTGGTTCACCCAATGTGGGGTAGTCCACTCCTCACAATCTTGTGAGAGTTTCCACTATGATGCTTGAGATAACCTCTTAAATCATGCACCTTACAATCTTTGTTCACCTGAACAATTACAACACTGTATTCTCTAAGCCTCAGTAGGCTTGCACCTTTTTGCTAAGTTACCCACTTAGACTTTTACAACATTTGCTCAAACTAACACTTTAGTACCCCTAAAGCTAGATGAGATTTGATTACAATTTGTATGGAGTTTGAATGATTGAAATCAGACAAGAGAAGAATGAAGGGAGAAATCATCTTTAACAAGATAAGAGAGAATTGGTTTACACTACAAGAGACAATTTGAAATCTCAGTGATGATCAATTCAGATGCTAAAGCTTCAAAACAATCTTAAGTTGTTTTTCTTGTATGCTTTGCAATGGTGCAAGTAATGCTGAGCCTTTGATCTCTATTTATAGAGTTTTTTGGGCTCTTGTAGCCATTGGAGGTGACCAAGGGTCTTTTGCCACGTGTTGAGCCCCACTAACTTTTACTTGAAAATCTGGGTGAACATTCTGACCATCAGAATGTTGTTTTGTTTTTTAGGATGAACATTAAAATATTGTTGTGTTCTTCATCAGAATGTTGATGTTCATCATGATCTTCATCTGGGTTCATCATTTATGAGTGTATGATGAGTTTCTGAGTTTATCCAATGTGTGCCTTATGATTTTTTGGACATTATTCATGTGTTGTGACTTTTGCACAAACATCATAAAGTTGTTGGATAAAGTTATTCCATATATGCATTGGATTGTGTGCATGAGAGAGAATAGTGGTTCTGCAATCTTCAGGCTCATGCTTTTGGGATATTTGCATGATACTGCGAAGGTGAGAAAAATACAAGAATGGAGGTTGAATTGTGTTAGCTTTTTCTTCTCCTAAAGCTGAATTCACTGATCAGAGTCTGATAGAGTTCAAAGTTTGATGCAATATTCAAAGTCTAAATGTAGCGGTAAGTAGAGAGGGAGAGGGAGAGAGAGAGAGAGAGAGAGAGAGAGAGAGAAGAGACACAAAGCAATTATACAGGTTCCTTCCACAATCCGGAAGTAGTCATGTCCCCCCTTGCACTTCCAAGGAAAGTTCGCTAAAATCAATATCTAATTACAATTGCTCAAGCACCAAAACAAGAGACTTCAAACTACTCAAGCACAAAAGCAAGAGGTTTCCTATGCTCAAACACAAACGTAAGAGACTTCATATGCTCAAGCACAAAAGCAAAAAACTTCTATTCAGACAGAACTACACAGAAAATTGTTTGAGGGTCGAACACTTTATATACTATCAGTGGTGTTCACAAATACAAATCAGATAAGACTCTTAAGAATCTAGAATTTCTAAGATATGAAAGTTGTTAAGAAACTCTAAGTGAACTTTGATGTGAAATAATTTCAGCAGAGTTTTGCCACTTGTAAAATTGTTGTGAGTCTCTTTTACAATCTTCAAGTCTTCACTCCTTTATATAGAGTTGTGAAAGAGACGTTGTTGATTGCCAGCACATCAAAATGACTCGTTATTGAAGCTTGATAATCATGAATGATATGTTGCTTGATTTGGTTATTGTCCTATGAGGGAACAATTTCAAATCCATTCTTTGTATAGAGAATAACCAGCATTGTCATAGTTGTTGTCTTGTACTATTGCAGACACTAGGAGTGGAGTAGTGGAGGTAGTAGTTGTACAATTGTACTATGTCCTTTTCATGTGCTCTTTAGTGGATAAGCATCCAATGTCTTCTAATTCCTCTGAAATAGTTTTTGCTCCAGGCTTTCATTCCTTCTGCAATCATAAGCATTCTGTAACACCCCAATTTTTAATATTAGTTTATTAATATTATTATTAGATAATATTAGTATTAATGTTATTATTAGTATTGGTTATTAGGTAGTATTAATTTAAATATTCGTATTTATTGGAAGAATAGGTAAGGAGAAAGTAGATGGGTTGGTTAGTCGATTAAAGAGTGAGAGAAAATAATATTTTGAAAGAAAATAGAGTTTCTTAGAGAAAATAAGAAATTAGAGTGCGAACGGGGATTAGTAAAATTGGGTAGAAAAGAGGTGTAGTTAGTAAGATGAGTAGTGCTTTAACGATTTAACTAGAGGGGGGTGTGAATAGTAAGACGGTGTAGTTACAGAAAATAATAGTAACAAATTCGAGAGGTGCAAATAGTAATTTGAAAAGATTGAAGAAAGAGAGAAATAAAGCGGCAAAAGAAAAACTAGGGTTGTGGAGAGAAGAGGCAATGAGGCATAGCGAGAAGAACCTTGAGAGAGATTTAACCGTAGGAAATCATCAATTCGGCAAACTAGAGGTAAGAGAGGAGTCTCTATTCACTATAAGGGTTGTATAAATATATGTGTAGCGAAGGGTTTATGTTTTTCTTCCTTGTTTTCATGATTTTTTTTAATTGAATTCATGTTAAATTTGTGCTCTTATTTGATCTTGTGATTTTGGTTATGTTTTTATCTCTGAATTCGTGCTAAATTTGTGATCTAATTGTAGTTATATTGTGTTTTAGAATATAAAAGCAAAAGTTAATTAATTTCCATCGATAAGAATTATTCACTGTGTCGTAACCTTTCACTGTTGTTGCCCCTACCTTGATTTTATTTGTGGATTGCTATTATTAACATTGATGTTGTGTTATTATATACACACACGTATATATAAACTACTGCTTCTGCCATTTAATTAAGTTGCTTTGCGTGGCTAATTCCTAAAGATTATATGATATTGCCGTGTCCTATTGTTATTCCTCATTCCAATTCAATTTAATTTCTTGCTGCAAGTAGTATTTCAATCCAAATACCTTACTGTTGCTGTACAAGTCCATTATCATAGAGAATTGCTATTGCTATGCACATTGTTGTTGTTCCTTCTGATTGAATTCAATTTTCTTGTTAAAGGCGTGTTTTGCTTCCCACCATGAATTAAATTTGGACTAAGACATTATTAGTTTTAGGCAATATTAATTTCTTTCCAAAAAATTAATTGATTTAATTTGACCAAATAGATAGTCATGATATCATATGTATTTGGCATCTTGTCATA
>Ga0228711_1001014_pt1 | contig 39302 bp, 23 predicted proteins | sample MedpolnodulmetaG_2_FD_177996 | JGI IMG/M metagenome (GOLD analysis project Ga0228711, IMG submission 177996) | Root nodule microbial communities from Medicago polymorpha collected in Santa Monica, California, United States - brown nodules | ecosystem: Host-associated > Plants > Roots > Nodule...
ACATATTAATATTTAGGGTTAATAGTGTTTTACCCTCCTGTAATATATGACACTTTTGATTTTGCCCCCCGACCCCTATGACTCATCAGAATCTCTTACATGGCGCTCATGTAATTTTTTTTTTTTGATGCCACATGTGAAAAAACATATTACACGTCATTTATAATTAAAATGATTTAAAATCTGAAAATTAATTTTTTTAAAAAAAAAATCAGATTATATTTTCTAATATAATAAAAAAAAACTCTGCAACTTAAATTTAAAAATAAAAAAAAACAAAATTGGAAAATATATTTCGAAAACTAGAAAAATAAATTCAATCTTTTTTCTTAAATAAAAAAGTTTGATTTAATTTTTCTAAAAAAAATAAAAAATCAGGAAAATAAGAAAAGTTTCTATTTTTATAAAAAAAATAAAAATAATTTTATTTTTGTAACAAAAATTAAATATTCTGGTAAAATAAATATTTTTCCCGATATAAAACTTTTATTTTTCTAAAATAAAAAATTCTAAAAAATAAGATAAGTTTTTAAATAAAAATATATATTATTTTTGGAAAAATATTAAATATTCTGGAAAAAAAATTATTTTGAAAAAAAAATGTAGACTTTTTATATTGAAATAAAATCTGAACTTTTTTAAATTTCAAATATGTTTTTCTAATTTACGAAATATATTTTCTAATTTTTATTTTTAAAATTAAGTTCCAGATTTTTTTAATTTTTTGAGAAAAAAAATCTGAACTTTTTATTTTGAAAATTAATTTTTTCGATTTTTTAAAATTTTCGAAAATTAATTTTCAGATTTTTAATTTTTTGTGTTTTTTTCTTTTTTTAAGTAAATATGATATGTTAAATGAATTATACATGTGACCAATGAAAAAATAAAAAAAAATAAAAAGAAATATCCACATCAGCGCCACGTATGTCATAGGGGTAGGGGACAATCCTGAAGAATCTTTATTTTACAAGGACGGAATCTAAAAAAAATAATTTTACAGGGGGCAAAACCAAAAGTGCCCTATATTACAGGAGGTAAAACACTATTAACCCTAGTATTTAATAAACTTGAGTTCAATGAGTTGAAAGAAAGAATGAGTTGCCAAAACTGCAAGTAATTGAGATGTCTATTTATTTTAAGAAATGGAGAGGATCTCTACTCTATATATCATTATAAATTTCGGAAAAATGTTATGGTACATGTGTATTGAGTGCAAAACTAAACCGGTGATAAACTAGGCCACTTTCAAAGGCCTTCTCGATAACTACAACTAGGAAAACCAAACTAAGTTAAAATAAACAACAATAATAAATTTAAGTATCTTTGACAGACACTAAAAACATCAAGAATAAAATATATCAGTACGAGTAATATTCGTCGGGTATCCATTATCAGGTCAGTGATGATCTCCTTAAAACGGTTCCCTTCTTTCACAGGTTTCTGAATGTGCTCGTCTCTTCCGCCTGAAGATGCGTAATATTTTGGAAGTCCCTAATACAAGCAAATTTCTTCAAAAATGTATACTTTTGTTTGGGAAGATTAGACTGCAACTGGTTCACTTACTGGGATAGAAGCGTGTTCTTTAACCTGCATCAGTAATAGAATATGGTGCGTATAAATGCAGGTGTTACAAAGGACTAGCTCTATGGGTGTAAAATTATACCAGAATAGTTATACTCAATAAGATGTTGAAAGTACATTAAGGATTATCTCACCTTTGCTGATTTAAATAGCTCATCAAGAACCTCGGATAGAGTTGGATGTGCATGAACTGCAAATTTTATGTCCTGCATTGTACCACAAAATGATGAACTTAGCAGAAAGACAGGATAAGAGAATAAATGACATTCGTGACTATTGATAGTCTAAAACCCAGGCGCATAACTGGGTATAAATTACCTGAATACGTGTTCCTAATGCTATAGCATTAGATGCTTCATGGATGAGATCTGCTGCGTGCAAACCAAAAATATGAACTCCTAGAATCTCTCCATTGTCAGGTCTGTATATCAACTGCATGAAAGTGTATATGACAGTTAGCAATGTCAGGCATGAAAGAGCAGAGCAACTAATGCATGCAGATAAAAATGGAATAGAGTTTAGAGCAACTGTCATGACCAAATAATTTTGGTACCACCAAAGTAATTCTTTTAGTACATAAATTCATCAAAAACATTTAACACTTTCATAAGCCGTGTCAGAATAGCATTGACGGAGGAAGATATAAAAAGATAACCTTGGCAAGTCCCTCCCCTTCATTTTCTGCTAGGGCTTTCGTGTTAGCTTTAAAACTCGTTTTAGCAACACTAACGTCAAATCCCTCCTTTTCACCTTTCTCCCTTGCTTGAGGCTGCAAATTTTAAGTTTGGTCATAACATATAACAACTTCAACTGAAGGACAATGGGCAGTAATTTTAGGACAATGGGCAGTAATTTTATTGAATGAATAACATAGTTTCAAAGAGGTAGGTAACAGAGCTGAAAAAAAGGGTGCCGACCACACATATGAAAGAAGAGAACTGGTTCATTACAATACTCATTGCAGTGAAAGTTCTGATATACCTCTGTCAACCCGACCATGCTGATTTCAGGATGAGTGAAACATGCAGCTGGGATACTTAAATGATTGAGCACGTGATCTCTTCCAGTGACTTGTTCAACCACTGTTGGAAACTTTTTAATCAGTAATACTGAAGCAAAAAAAGAAAAGGGGAAAAATTCATCAGTTTCTTCTTACCTGAAATTCCTTGTGCACTGGCGGCATGAGCAAGCATCATCTTTCCATTTGCGTCTCCAATACAGTATAGATGAGGTACCTATCATTCCACATCTCCTATATCAGTAACAATAAGTCAGACAAAGATAACTAGTGCATGAGAAATAGTGACAAACCAGCTTGCCATTTGCATCAATTACACGCATGCGCTCGTCCACAGGAACAAAGCCTCGCTGTGTTGCCACATCAACCTGTAAGAACAATATGCAAATATATACATTCATTTCCTTCAGGAAAATTTCCTATCCTAAACACGTTTCTGCTAGAAATACATACATTCTCCAGTCCTAGACCTTGTGTGAATGGAGCCCTTCCAGTTGCTATTAGTGCAGCATCAACCTGTAACAAAGTAAAGACAACAGGTTGTAGTAAATCCAAAAAAAAAATATCGAAGTAAAGAAGAGGTAAAGACAACAGCTTGTAGTAAATCCAAAAAAAAAATATAGAAGTAAACAAGAGGTGAATTAACAGAGTACAGAAGCTGTTATCTCTGAAACTATACATAAAAAAAAGGGAAAAGAGAAAGAAGTGTAATCTAATTGTGAATAAGTTTTAGATTGTCTGCCTCGGTGCAGCTTCATGAACTCATGTGCTAAATAGATAGCCAGTACCTCAAGCACTTATGGCCTTTGAAAATGAGATCTTAGTTTATTGAATCAACGACCAAAAGCTTCGGTACTTAAGCTCAACACATTAACACTTGATAAATATTTTCCCATGGAAGAAATCATAACAATTAAGAACAATGAGTTTACTTGAAATTTTTCTAATAAAAGATTGAGTTACCTCCAAAGTGTCCTTTGGCTCCTTCGTTTTTGCATCAATAAGTTCGATCAAGACAGGTTTTCCATCCCTTGCAGGTGTGATCTATAAGGAAAACATGAGGACAGTGGCATGTCAAAGTAGCCAATCAACAAAAACTGATCAAGAAATTGCAAGATTTAGTGGTTACCTTGGATGCAAAAACTCCAGTATGATAATCAATATTACGGGGATTTACAAGAACCCTTTGAGCCAGCTTGCTGATTTCAGGATCAAATCCAGGCATAAGCTGATCTAAAGCTTCAACAAAAGTAACCTGCATAATACCAATAATTACTTAACTTACAATGAACTACGACCTAAATTTTAGAATAAGGAAATGACATAAAGGTTATATATTTGTTAACTTCTAGAACTAATAAAAAGTATAGCAAGCACAATATTCCCTCCGAAATGAAATATTAGCAAAATTTTACTAAATTATGCATATTAAGAAAGATATTAATTTATGCAATCTCAATAACAAGTAAAGTTTATTGCCTAAATTACTTTCTATAACTGATAGATTGGATAACAGTCAATTCATTGCAAACATTTTTTATGAACAAAAGATAGTGGAAAAAGAAAGTAAAAGTATCACAAAGATGTGTTACCTCACTTCCAAGTGCCGTATATACATCACTGAATTCAAGGCCAATATACCCACTCCCTACAATTGCTATCCAATCAGGAACAGATTCCAGTTTGAGTGCATGGTCACTGGTAATCACAGTCTTCCCTGGAAGCGAGAGTTGGAATTTTTTATTGACAAATTATCACAGCCAACAAAACTTAAAAAGAAATCAAGAGATGGGGAAAAAATGATACAACATTTATAAATGAATATCAAATTTAGGTCATAGAGAAGAAAAAAGATTTCCTTGTGACATAAATCTAGGACCAAACAGAGTTTTTAAAATTTGAATTAAATGGAAGGTAAATCATACATTGAATATCGGTACTTAAGGGAAAAGGTACAACTTAGGATATAAAGAATTTTTCTGAAATTTTCAATTGCTGAAGAGATCATGACTATTTCTGTATACCTGATTTCTCTTCACCACATGGACTGTAAAAGGCTAAGGTGGATCTGACCCTTCCTCTAAATATTGGTACAGAAATGAATATGAGAACCGTAAAATAGAAGATCTGAGTCATGATATTGACACCTCTAGATCTGACCTATACTGAACTAAGATCCCTTGTATACTTTTCATTGGAGTCTATAATACTATATATTAAAATAGCAGCTTATGGAAGCTGACAAAGCCTCTGCCATGCCATAACACTATGGCGGTAATTTGACAACATTGCCTCTCTCAACTCTCCAGGTCGTACTATAGTGTCCAAAAAGGCACTCATCGTGTCATTGGCTCTTAAATACATTTAGGGTCTTGCTAACAAGAGTCCTAAGGGCATGTGTTAAGAAATCAAATATATGAATATTGTCTTGAAATGATCAATTTTAAAACTTTCAATTAATTAAACCAACTTCCAAGACAATATTTCCATTTTTTGATTCTATAACATGTGCCCTTAAGGCACTTGTTAGCATGTTCCATATATATTTAATAAGCACATCCAAGACCAATTTAAAAAGATTGGGATTCAGCAGATAATTGGATACGTACCGTGGGATACAATATGATACACGATTCAAAAAAGTGGTCGAACGATACACGATATGTATCCCGATTTGACTACCATGTGTGGTATTATGTCATATGTGGTCTACTCAGTTCTTGCACTTGTTATAACCCCTTTACCCTACAGTACGTATTTTTAATTGGTCGAGTGTGAGCAATATGAATTCTTTTCTTCTCTAAAACCATCCACAAAACCTCTCCTCTAGGCAATCCACTAACCATGACTTTCCCAAAGCAATAAAACCATGTGAGTCTTTTTGATTCCTAGGATAGATCTCTATCAATCTTCTTAGAAAGTATATTGTTTTTACGGTTCACAACCCTGTCATAAAACCAAATTAATTTTCTCCGATATTATTCTATCTACTATTAACACAAAAAAAAATCATGGAAAATTGGTCCCTTTTTTCCTTGCATATAGGACTTTAGCCTTTTGTCAAAAGGACAAGAAGTCATCTAAAATAAGTAAAACTAGATTAAGGATTATCAAATATCAACGACATGAAAGGAAAAGACAGATGTGTACCATCAACTTCAACACCCTTGGGAACGAAAGGAACAGAACCAGTGGCAATGATGATATCTTTTGCGGTTACTACGTTGTTTGAAGAGCCAATTTTCACCTTTTGAGGACCCTGCACAGACTCATGCATGACAGCGAATGAAAATGTAAAAAAAAATCTTCTGCGGTTTCAAGATAGCCACAGCTAATAACCAGACAGTTCCGTTTACTAAGAGTGTGCTCGAAAAATTAAAAATGAATAAATCTAGTAAAAAAGGAAACAGGGATATCGGCAAAAAGTTGTTTTCGCCATTTTCTATGCACAAACATTACAAATAGGAAACAAATTGGAAACAAGATGGCCATTTTACAGTTCAAATTAGAAACAGAAAATGACAACCAATGAGTCCCAAAAAAAATGTGGGTTTCAAAGAAATAGCAGTGTGCTTGATGGGGGAAGAGCATATCAAGGTTTATCTCGCTTTCAAGAGTGGTTACTCTAATTTAGTGTACAAGGGTAAATTAACTCGTTTTCAAATTTCCTTTATTATCCTTCTTAGCATCTCCTAGGACCTAAATCAAAGACATAAAAATTATGTTTTTCACATAGATATGCATCGATTGTTCATGAGTTTCTCATCTTCACTGTCATAATGAAGATCAAAACATTGTACAATATTTTTCATAGTTATTTTTTCAAAAATACTGGTTGATTCGCATTGCATGTACCATCAATTAGTGTGGACCATAATATTTAAGCAGATAATTATGCAAATTTTAATGCAAAAGAGGGTATTGGAATGAACTAATCAGAGAGTTAAGAAAATGAATAAATTTTAAAGCCAATTAGGAATTTTAAAGGCATCTACCAATTTGATAATTGGAAAAAATATACATATTGAATAACAATAAAGTCAAGTGTCTTGAGAATGAATTAAGTTAAATAAGAAATAATATTACCCCTTAATAGTTAATAGTGAGGACTCTATTCATTACATAGGAGGTAGATTATTTTCTTTTTTTTACAGTTGGAGGAGATTATATAGATTAACTGTTTTATCCTTACTAAATAGCTCAATTTACAAAATCAAATCAATTCTAATTTTTTGAAGGATTTCCGAAATTTGATCTCTAAATCAATTCAAATTCCGTTGTTTAAAATGACCGTAGAATCTGATTTTCAGACCAAATCGATCCAAATCAGTTCCTATTTTTAAGTATTCCAAACACAGTTTAACTGATCGTATTAATATTTATTCCGGATGCTAGAGAGTTCACAAAACAAAGATTCCATAATATAATATGTCACTTACCAATATAGTACCAAAGCCGGTAAGTATGTCTACTCCTATCGCTTTTAGGGAGTTTGTCAGATTACTACGGATTTTGGAAGCAAGATTATTAGCATGATCAGCAACTCCTTGTCTGTCATACCCGGAAGAAGAAACCTGAAACAAATAAAACAGACAAAGGCAGCGAAAAGTCATAATCATGCAACCGCTCTCTCTACATCATGTATAGTTTTCTAATTCTAAGGCCATGTTTGGATAAACAACTTAATTTGAAGCTTATAGCATAAACACTTATCATGATAAGTGCTTGTGTATAAGTTATTTCTATAACAAAAGATAAAATTAAGTTAAATTTGTTTTCGCATAAGCTATAATCAGTTTTCATAAGCTATCTTGGAAAACTAATGAAAACAGCTTATGAACATGTCATAAGCTATTTTATAAGTTTTTCCAAACAATCTCACAAGTGCTTGTGTCGGTAGATAAGCTAAAATAAGTCAATTCATACAGCCGTAATTCTAATCACAACAATCGACTTGAGAGAGCCTTATAATGTAACATTCTTACATGTAAACCCAAAGACTTCAAGTGATGATCACTCTTTAGTTCCCGCATACGACCGCTAACAGCCAAAAGAGCTTTTGAAGGAACACAACCTCTGTTTACACATGTCCCTCCCACCACATCTCCTTCCACTATAGCTGTTTTCAATCCCTGCAATCACTATTTTATCAAAATTCTTTCCCACAAAAAAAAAAAGTTACATGATTCACATTACTTTATGGCATAATAACCAGCATTCAATAATAATAATAATAATAATAATAATCATTTGCATATCAATTTCTAGTGCATACTGTCACCAACACATTGACACTGGTAATAATGGTATATACGAGAAAATAACATAATTGAATATAATCACATGCGTGAGGCAATGACAGTCAAACAACACCAGACACGTCATTGATCAGAAGCATCAGTGCAGTGCTACAGAGTTTACTGGTTTAGGTACAAAATTGAGTGTGGAAATTATTATGAATCTGGATTGATGAGATGAAAGAAACCTTCTCGACAGCGTGAAGAGCAGCACCGTGACCACCAACACCAGCACCAATAATCAAGAGATCATAATCAAAGGATCCAGAAGTGCTGCCATTATCAGAGCGAGCAGCTGATACTACGGCGGAGTATTGACGGAAGGGAAGCTGGCGGATATTGCGATTGATAGAAGTTTTAAAACCTAAACCCAAAGCCTCGCGTCTCAAACCGCAGAAACGGAGGTTGAGAGGTTTGGCGGTGGAGAGTGGGAAAGAGTGATGTGATCTGAAGGCAGAGGAAGTGGGAGAGAAAGAGAGTGAGAGAGAGGATTGCATTTTGAGGAAGAAGAGAGAGAGAGAGAGAGATTGAAAAATGGAGATGTAGAGAAAGAAAGAGAGATCTGAAGAAGAGGAAGAATTAAAAAGAGAAATGAACCTCGATGAGTCCGTTGGGAGTTAGGAGGAAAATGAGAATGCGGAGAAAACAAAGATACAGTGGCGGATAAACCATAAACCCAACCAACAAACCACTTTTAATTAATTTTTATAATTATAAAAATAAAAACAAATATTATGTGTTCGTCATTCCGTTTTATATTAAATTATGAATAATGTCTTTTGTAAAATTTTAATTTTGATTTTTATATAGTAATAAATTATATTTAATTGTTTATATTTTACCAACAATATAACAAAAATCCTTATTTTTTTTAATAAAATCAACAATATAATAAAATTGTCTTAAATATATTTGACTATTACTAAATCATATTTTATATATAAAATATTTGTTGTTACTTTTCATATTTCAAAATAACATGGTAGTATTTTAAATTATTCAAACAAAAAAATGGCAGTACTTTAAAAAATAATAATAAACACATTTGGGAAATTGTAGAGAGGTTGATATCTAGGGACATACAATATTTTGCAAAATGGCTTTATTATAATTAAAGACAAAGGAAATAGTTATATTTTGCTTTTTTTATTTTCTAAGACTGATAATTTAGTTTATAATTTTATTTGTCTATAATTTTAAAGAAAACAGAAAGAGAGAAGGAAATAATTGTTATTAATTAAAGTGATAACAATGTCTATTTTATAATATTTTTTAAAGATATTTTCACTCTGATTTTTTATGTTGCAGGTTTAAAATTAAGTTAGTATTTTAGATTTTAAAATTATTTTTTCATTTTTTAAAGGAAATTGTTAACTTGTCCACTTGAAGCACAAATTAAAAGTCAGATATAATGTTGAGAGTTCTGCATGTAAGATTTATGTTTCATTGCTTAATTTGACAATTAATTTTACTAAATGCTTAACTTTTTTAGTGTATTAGCTAGACAAGTGTTAAAAGAGAAAAATTCAAAGTGACCAACTTCTTGAACTAGCATCCTCACAAAAAGAAATTTTTTCAAACTAACAACTTTGATGTCATGCACTTTGCATTTTTTGTCATCAAATTACAACTTCATTCAAACTTTTGGAGGATGCTCAAAAGCATGAATCTCCATGCATGAATAAATAAATTGAAATTTTAGAGTTGTGCTAAACAAACTTATACGAACTCTTGCTACATTTGAACCAAGACTGACATTTACTTGTCAATCCTTTCTGGCCAAATTCTAAATAGTAAACATGTTTGGAGTCGTGGTTACATTATGCTCTCAAGCCGTAAACTATATGACTTTTAAATTAAGTATATTTTATTTTATATTTACAAAAGTCAAAAGAGAGAAATACAAAGTGGCCAACTTCTTGGACTAACGTCCTCTCAAAAAGAAAATTTCTCATACTAATAACTTTGACGACAAACATTTTGTATTTTGTGTCATTAAATTACAACTTCACTTAAACCGTTGGAGGATGCTCAAAAACATGAATCTTCATAAATAAATGAATTGGAATTTGAAAGTTATACTAAACTAACTAATAAGAGCTCTTACTATATTTTCTAACAAAAAGTTATCTTGAGTAGTTTCCAAAAAAATTAATCAATTGCGATTTATGATTGATGAGTTGGAGCCATGGTTATACTACGCTCTCGAGCCTCGTGCAGTTTTTTTTTCCTTTTATAAGTTGAGCATATTATTATTACAATGAGATGAAACAGGTAAACTAATGCCCCTGTTATTAAACTCAAACAATAAGTCTAGGCTACAATACACTTTCTCTAAAACATGAGCTTAACATGTTATTAGACTGTGCATTTTCACATTTTTCGTATTTCTCTCATCTCGTACTATGTTGAATTACTATTTATCATTAGGATAAAACTAATGTATGTCACGACGTAAACATGTCTTGAGATCGTATACAAACAAATATGTTTACTTTCGATTATAAAGTTTTCAAAACTCGTATGGATACATTTCATCTCCTTTTTTTAGAGGGATGCAGACTATTTCTATAAAGTTTTCAAAACTCGTATGGATACATTTAATCTCCTTTTTTTGAGAGGGATGAGACTATTTCTTAAAAGACTGTCGTTTTAAAAAATAGAAAGAAAAAAATAAATTGACTGTCGTTTTATGTTTTAAGTCACAATTAATTTTTTCTTCAGGTATTTTCTCAAAATAATTTCATGTTAATTACTCGTAATTTTTCTAAATACTAGAAAAATATTAAACAAACAATCTTCTAAAAACAAGGAGAACTAAAGTCACTTAAAAAGAGAGAGAATTGAACTCTTGAATCATAAAATGCAAAATAACCACCTACCCAACACAATTCAAAGTTTTTTTTCATAAAAAAGTTTAACGCACATCATTCATGATAATATTTTGGGTAAGAGTGCAAAAACGGTAAAAAATAAAAATAAAAAGTAATAGAAAATTACATCAACAAGAGCCACATCGGGCATCAAACAAGTGTTTATGCAAATAGGTAGAGTCTAGATAATCATTTCATGCTTTCCTAGAATAGACACAATAAGCATGGGTATGTGTGATGAAATCAAAATATGTCAACTCGTAGGGGTTTCCGATGGCAAGAAGCGCAGTAGCAAAGGACTTAATCGAAGTTATGCCAATGCACATGGATTCCGCACTCGTGGTATTTTCACCAATCTATGAATAACCACGTAGATCCCCATCTAAGAGCTTTTTGTTCAGGGCAAATAAATCAACACATGGACTAAACCTGAAATCATAAATCTTCTTTGAAGCATCAAAATTGATATTATGCTTAAAAGCATTGTGTCACGCCACATGCATTGGAAACACACCAATTTGGAATAATCAACGAAAAATTTGAAGGACTAAATAATTGGAAGCATAAAAGTCTTCGGAAATGAAACGAGAGTTCGTGCGATGGAATAAAGAGCATAAATGAAAATATTGGAGCCTGTATATTCAACATGGATGAAATTGTTCGTAAATGGTTGAAATTACTTAAAGGTACACATTACAATTAAATGATGTAATCTTACGCCATCAGATCCAACAATTCAAACTGCATCTTTAAAAACAATGGTCACATCGTTATGTTAGTCAAACCCCACAACAGACACATACGTTAAAACACTCAGGATACAAAGTGATGTAACCCCTGAATACTCATCCCAAAAACTGTTTAGAGTTCCACCTTAGCTTTGCGCTAGAAGTATAGATGGGTCAGGGGATACCGTGTACAGACGAGCTCCCACCTCAGGATCTACACATCAACATAGTTACTTTCTTTCTTTTCAGATTTCCTTGAAGCATGAAATTTAAAAAACTTTTCAATTCAATACTCCTGGACTCGTTACTCGTTGTATGACCAAATATTTTTTAGATTGAACCTAATCGTTTTGGTATTTAGGCCATCAAAGTTCACTAAGAACATTACTCGCTGCATGACCAAATGTTATTTAGATTGAACCTAATCGTTCTGGTATTTAGGTCATCAAAGTTCACTAAAAACATGGCAAGAAGTCACGATAAGTGGGTCAAGTATGGATCTACCAAGGTGACCACCTCGACAAGTGCATGGTGTAACTTAGAAGCCGACCTAATGCACCATTGCATGAAATACCTCGTACCAAAACGACATGTGGAACATGATATAGCCTTCCACGACGTCTTGTGAACCGCCTTGTTCCATAATGTATGTCAGCTAGGGGTGAACAAAAACTCGTGGGCCGACCGAAGTCGGACTATCTGATAACAAAACGGGTCAATCGGGCGGGTTGTTACGGGTGGTCGGGTTGTCAATGAAAGAAGTTTGGTTTTTAACAGACAATAACAGTTGGGCTTGGACTGCCAAATTCAACCTAGTATAGACCGAAACCGCCCGTCACAAGTAGTATCGGTGGTAATAACAACATATTATATCAATATATAATAATTGGTTTCATTGGAAAGTGGAAACCACAAAATTTCAAAACCACTATTTGTCTATCTCCTGAAAACTAGCTTTTTGCACTCATTAATATTATCACTTTTTTTCAACTTTATACATTTCTATCTCTATGTTCTACTTTAACTAAGTTCACCCCACACCACAAATTGAACATTTCTAAAGGATTCACAAAGAGGTTGATGTGTTGGAGCGATTCTTCATCTCTTCTTCCCTTTTTTTCATTCTCAGCACAACAAAGATAAATGTCCAAGTTTCAACCTTCTTCAATCCATACACAAAGATTGTTCCTTCCTGTGAAAAATAATTGTTTGATTTTGTTTTTGAGCCTGCTGAAAGTCTGAAACTGTGTTTGTTCAATTTTTTAGTTTTTGTTGTTCTAAAATTCTGGATTTGTTTAAGCTTTTGTATCAAATTTTGTTTACTTCAAATCCGACACAATCCACCTAACTAACCGAAGGAACCGTCAAATCGCTACCCGCCGAATCCCAAGGCTAAAACGGACGGGAATGGCCAGCGATATGCCAACCGTCGGTTTGGTCAGTTCTGGATTTTTGGACCATGTCTGACCGAAACCGACTGTTTGTCCACCCCTTACGTCAACACAACGTCCATGGGCTTTGTTTGATTAAAACATAACAAACTTCCTAATACTCACCTAACTTTTTCTATTTATATGGACCTCGTTTGAACCAGGATAAGCGCCCTCGCATATCTTGGGTCCAATTATACTAAATATCAGGTGTGCTCTAAGTCACTTTTACTTATAGGGGGGCTGCTTGAATCAAATACGTGTTTCCACCTTTTTCTAATGCGACTACCCTAAAATGAGTGGAGCACCTGGTAACTAACCACACTAAACCGGAGGGGAGAATATAACAACAACCAGAAAACTTATCATCGAATCCACCAACCATAATCATGGGGATCCACCAGGTACGATCACCTAATGTTCTAATGATCTTATTGATTAATCATTTTGCTACATGCTAGCACTTACACTTACTTAGACGTTGAAGTGCCTTTTGCAAACACACGACTCTGTCTGAAGAAGCGCATGACTAGTCGAAGTGGCTCCAACCACCGACAAAGGAGGATCAACCCCTGAAAGCACACCCCATTCATTTTGTACACTAGTAGGTACAAAAGAATTGTGCAACTCTAATTAACAAACAAAATTCATTCTCGTTTTTCTTCTTCTTTTGTTTAAAAACTTTCACGCGACATCAAAAGAAACAACGACGGTAATGATAACCTAAAAAAAAAATGATATTTGTATAGTTATTTTGAGACAACTATCTCTGTCTCATCGGAATAATGATATCTGTACAACTATTTTAGGATAACTTTTGAGATGATATTCTTTTTATCTATTCTTACTGGACAAAAAAAATAAAGAAGGGGAAAAGAGAGCAAAAATACAACAAAAGTTTGAAAAAGAGTCGTGCAAAAAATAATTGTACGAATATCATTTATGATGTGTTCTTACGTTTTCCTTTCCGCTTAATTGTTTTTGTTTCAAAACAAGAAAGAATTAAAAAATTATTTTTTCCCTAAGAAAAAAAGTAAAAAAATATTTTTAAAACTGTCACATATTAGTTGTGTAATGTCTTTTTAGAGGAAAAAAAAGTTGTACAAGTATTATTTACTTAAAAAAAAGACAATAATGCGTTGTGTGTGGCATGGATCAGGCGTGCGTGAATGGCCATTTCATAATTTGAATCGAAACCAAAGGGTAACAACGACATTCCATAGATTAATACACCTGTGCTAAGTAATTTCTACTTCATTTTGTGCTAATCGCGTAGGTCGGGTTGAGTCTTGCGCAGAGAGAGAAAAATATCAAAAGAGGAGAGAGAGAATAGAAGAGAAGCTTCGCGCTGTTACGTCAATGGCCGTTTAGGGTTTCTAATTGATCCAACGAAACTCAATCCCTTCCCTCCAATTGTTTTCTCCTTCATTCCTCTTCCTCTCAAAACCCTAATTTTCTTTCTCCGATATTGGGTATGCTTTTTATTGCTTCGAATTTTGAGGAGCTGTGATGGGAGCACCAGAGAAATCTCAAACCAACGCTAGTTCCATGCAGGCAAGTTACTTCTATTCTAATTCCAAACCTTCACCTTTGCCCTAGGTTATAATTGATGCTTAATTTTACTGTTTGATTTTGTTTCGAGTTCGAACTTCAATTTTGTTTGTTGAATGATTTTGATGCAGTTAATTCATCAGGAGTTGTTTATTTTACTTCCACTCTTACATGTATCTTGTTATAGTTTAATTGCGTGGTTTGTTAAACTTGTGTGTGTAATTTCTATGTGTGTGTAATTTCTATGTTTTCTATTCATTGATGGCGGTCCCATAAATATGTAGAATCGTAGAGGCAAGTAATTTTATTCCACCTGCATTTTTTTTTTTATGTATTTTGAAATGGAAATTGCTGGATTGTGCAGAAAAAAATTGTCTACAAACGAAGAAGCTCACATATTTATATGCTCATTGTTTGAGATTGTCAATTTTACCCTCCATTTTTTTTATTATAACTGTCCATGTACTGTAAGTTGTTTTCTTTGTTCGTCAAATTTCGTTTAACACTATCCGCACCGTTTTTTTATTTTCCTCTCACTTGTATTGATGATATTCTTATTAATGAAATGAGTTGAGTTTGCTTTGCTTTTGTCAAAAAAGAACCCCCTTAGATTTTGTGGTAATAAGTCAGTCACATATATAGTATTGTTCCCTCCCTTCCCAGTAGTGGCACATGCATATGCCCTTTAATAAGGGTACTTCCATCATTTGTTGCTTGGTATATGATAGGAATCAACTTAAAATTTAAGGACTAAGTCACTAATACTTAACCAACTCCTGCATTATTGGGAAAAACCCAAGTCCCACATAGGATAGATAAGACTCTTGATAAGAGTTTATAAAGAGGAGGCACTCCTCACCTTATGAACCTGTTTTGTAAGGATGAGTTAGGCCCCAAATTTCAACATGTATTAATTGCAACATTCATAGCAAGCCTGTTTGTTTTTTTAAAAGTTTGAGCGGCAATTGTGTTAGTATGCTTACGCCATAGAATCTAGGACATAGATAAATATGCTTATTGTTGTGGTAGATGTATTTGATTTTGTGGAAATTTTACTCCACATTCACTTCAAATATTGAACATTTAATTTGTGAATTGTGGACAAACAGTCCGTTTGAGCTTTAGATGAATTTCTTGATGACATATCCCAACACATCAATGCAATTTGATTGGATAATACTCAAGATTTTATCTCTTTTTGAAACTTTTATTTGTCACTGTTGATGTTTGGAATGCACCAGTTATTGTTCAATTTATAGTCTTCCCATGCTGTAAGGCCTGGTGGTAACTTAGGCTTTGTCTGGGAGTTTGGAGGGGAGGGGAAGGGAAGGGAAGGCTTTGGGGGGTGGGAAATGTAGAGGGAAATGGAGAAATCTTTCACATTTTTTTGAATGAGTATTTTTTTTAGAGAATGATAAACTAATGTTTATGATTTATATATTTTTAATATTAAGAATATTATAACAACATTGATTAAATTTGAAGAATTCATATAAACCCTCCAAAACCCTCCTCCAATACAACTTTTTAGTTCCCCCAAATGAGGAGGGTTTTGTATTATGAAGAAAAGTTAACCTCCCAAAGCCCTCCCCTCCCATGTACTCTATTTATCCCCCTTGCTCCTTCCTTTTTTCCAAAACCCTCCCCTCCCTTCCCCTCCAAACTCGCAAACAAAGCCTTAATGTACACACCATTTTCTTTTCTTGTTTTGTGGTGAGTATCGTGTTATATTTTGCGTTACTTGAACGATAGAATGGCTTATTTACTTACTGTCCTTACTTGACTGTTTTCCCCTATATGGGCTACATTTGTCAACACTCTTAACGATTAAACTGTACTTTTTGCCTCATTTGTCACCACCTTTTTAACTGTCCTTACTTCTTGTATAGGCTGGTCAGTTATTGTTTTTAACCATTTATCAATAGTCAAAATTCACATATTGTGAATTACAATTCACCTCTCACACCCATCACTATTGATCTTGGTGTGCGGATATCAATGGTGGGTGGTCCAAATCAATAAGCTTTGATACCATAATAGGTTATGCCCATCACTATAGGGTTTGGTGCGTGGATATCATATTGGGTTTTTATATTGAGCTTAACTCATCCTTACAAAGCCGGCTTGTAAGGTGAGGGTATCACTTTATAAATTCCTTTCAGGCCTTATCTCCTTTCTATGTGGGACTTGGGTTCTATTCAATACTAAGCATTTGCACTAAAACATCGGTAAATATGTAATTACAAGTAAGGGTAGTAGTTATCCTATCTGGTGTTATTATCCCCTCCCTAGACAGGTTCTGTATGGTATTCATAACTGAAAGAGAAAGTACCAGAATAATTTTGTCTTGAGGATGCATGATAATTATAGTTCTGTTTCTCATTTTTTCTTGTTTTATCAATCAACTAACCTCTATTTTTTCTGCTGTGTAAATTCTGTTTATTTTTCTTTTTGTATTTTGTATCCTTGGTTTTGTTTCCACCTATGACAGTGTAAGAGAAATTAGAAGTTAGGACATTCTTGTTCAATCTGGCTCATATAATCCTTTATCTTTTTCTCTTTTGTTTTTGTTTGCAACTGCTAGTTTTGTTGTCCTCTTCCTCTTAGTTGTTTTTTTGAAGTAAAAAGAAAAGATGGCTTAGAAAAGTCATTATGATTTAGATTTCAGCTGTCTTCACAATAGTAAGCAGTTAGTCTGCTCACATTCCCTCCCCCCAATATTACAATTTTAGGTGTTTTGAAGTTCATACATGGAGTATGTTTTTATTGCTTCTATATATTGTCGGAGTTTGATATGTATATGTGAATAAGTATTTTCTGTGGTTGAGAAGCTTATATATCAAAGAATACTGTTTACTTAGTCTCTCTTCTAATTGGATTTCAGCGTGTCAAGGTGTACCGTCTGAATGATGATGGAAAATGGGATGACCAGGGTACAGGGCATGTAACTATTGATTATTTGGAGGTTTGTAAATCTTTTTTTGTGTACTTTCATATGTGACATAATGACTTGGTTAATTAGTTTATGATGCAACCCACAAAATACAGTGATGCCATTTGATTTATGTAGCAGAAAACACTTTTTTTTTTTTATGGTTGTAGATCTCATCTGTTCCCAGCATGAGTACTTATGTATACGCTTGACTTGCCCTCAGGAAGTGTTTGTTTCAAGGTGTAAAATCATTTGTAGTTATAATTCAGTGTTTAGTAAGTACTTAGTAATCCTAGGAATGTTTATTTAATTACAAAAATTGGTAGAATGAGGCTGGACTGAGAAGTTGTAATGGGTTTAATTACTAAGTATATTTTATTCTCATGGGAATGTAAGATTCTCATCCTTTAACATGGGAGTAAAAATGAGAAAAACATGGGTAAATAACATTTTTGGTAGTTTGATGAAAAAAACATTTTGGGAGTCAATAATGCCTATGAAGCAGAAATAATCCTCGGATTAGGCGTGTCCGGTGTTGGACACACATTGGTATCCGACACACATATGACACCCGTATGGCACGTGTCAGACGACTCAAAAGTCTCCTAAAAACTTTTTTTTCTTGGTTTTGATACTCTTCAGACACACCTCAGACACTTCCTAGACACACCATAGACTCATCTACGGTAATGATGGACACTAAAAAAAATTAAGACAAAAAAGGTTTTTTAAAGTAATATAATACTATTCTAAATAGGTATTTGAAAAATTGTTGTATATGCGCGTCTTTTCACATACAATCATCTTAATCATTTATTACAGTTTACAAGCATGATGATCAATAAGTTGGTTAAAATTTTTAAATTTGAGAGCATTATTTCAATTTTTCAGCAGGAAATGAATAGATGAAGGTGAATACTAGCGTATCTTGATTTATTTATTTTTGTAATAAAGCAAATTGCTCAATTTAGATGTGTATATAAATTTTCATTCTCAATTTAGATTTAGATATTTTACAAATGATGTTATTTTTATTTTATTTTATTTTATTTTATTTTACAAATGATTCGGTGTCGGCGTCCTTTGTTTTTTACATTAGCAGTGTTGAAGTGTCCGTGTCAGAGTACATACTTCATAGAATAATACCGATGAGTTTTTTTACAATATGTTACTTTACATGTGTGTTCATTTTAAGTCTCTAATAAGATGATTTGAGACTCTTAAAGTGTTAATTTCTTTTAACTTGTCTCCTTGTTAGCAAGTAAAATTAACACAAACTTTAGAAAATGAAAATAGATAATGTATATTTACAAATTAAACGGGGCCTTACATTCTTTATCTCAATTTCATAACAATAATTTTACATGTCTTAAAAAAAAACACTACAATGTTCGTGAGAGGAAAAAGTGATTCAAGAAACGTAAAATTGATTTTGACATGATTGAGCGTTATCATATCAACTAGTATTGTTTTTGCCACCATAATGTATTCTAATTTGAAGATGGAATTTTGAGCTTTTGCCACCGCAATGTATATTCAATTTACATTTGACCAAAATCAATTTCATACAATCATTTTTCGCCAGTCGTAGAACCAAACATGCACTTTAACTCCGTCCTTTGAATAATGAAATTATAGATTAGTCAGTGCATTAATTTTACTGATGAGCACTACTTTCTTATATCTGATTACTATTACATTTTCCCTCTTCCCAATGATAAAATCAGTGTGGTTGACACTTCATAGTATTCAAAAAAATAAATGGTCAATACACATTACTGTATGCAAATGTATATTATTTGTAGCTGGTTTTTATTTTTCAAATGGACTAACCTTGAGATCTCCTGCATTCAAACTATATAAAATATCATTTATTAATGCAGCGATCAGAGGATCTGGGCTTATTTGTTTATGATGAAGAAGACAACGAGACCATACTTTTACATCGCATCTGTTCTGATGATATTTATAGGAAGCAAGAAGGTAACTTGCAACTTTATATGCTCTCTATTGCACACACACGTCAATAATGCCTATTGCAATTCATCTATGCATGTGTACATTTATACTTCATTGCATTTATCTATTATTGGATGCTTTTGCTCTTCAGATTCTATTATCTCATGGAGAGATCCTGAATATGCCACAGAACTGGCACTCAGCTTTCAAGAGCCTAGCGGATGCTCTTACATATGGTAACAGAGTAACTGGTGATTTTTACCTTTTTTCTTTGGGTTATTTTTTTTGTGACTGCTGTGGGTTGAGCTTACTTACTATGCTTGTTTCATTCAGGGACCATATTTGCAATGTGCAGAGGAATATGCAATTCAATACTTTAAATAGTAAGTGATGTAGATTTTTAATCTCATTACTAGCTCTGTCGGTAGGATGTGCTTGTGTGTCTGTCTTCCAAAAAGGACTATTTTATGTTACATATTATTTGGTATAGATGCTTCTTCGACCAAAAGAGTTATGCTGAAGAATTTATCATTTTTACTATAGTGTTTTACCGTTGGTTTTGCTTTATTTGCCAAATCAAATTATTTACTATTTATACCCTATATCTGACTGTGGTGGCTGTATTTTTCTGTTGTTTATCAGACGAGTCATTTCCGAGCACTAACAGTGAGTTAAGGGACTTGCCTGCTGTTGAACTAACAACACTACCATTGATTGTTAAGGTTTGGGCTTTGTTTTATTCTCCTTGTTTGTTTTTGTGGATTTTTAATATTAGGGAAATGCTAACCGGTGCCCCCGGGGCACTGGTTAAGGATACTAAAAAGGGAAATTATATAGTAATTATTGCATTGAAAACTGTGTAATTAATCCATAAATAAGTCAACAAAGTTTCCTTTTATGGTAATAAATTTCTTTTTTTGTATGCTTAACCAGTGCCCCGGGGGCACCGGTTAGCATGACCCTTAATATTAAATTTCATGTCCATCACATCTCTCTTCAATTTGTCTCCATTTGGCTTTTCATTACCAATAATTATTTTAGTCAAGATTATACCTCTGGCTTTGTTTGCTTTTAGCCATACATGAAATCCGAAACAACATTAGGAATTCCCTTGATTTATGACCTGTTTGTTTTGCTAAACTATATCCTATCTTATTTTGTGTTTCTTGAAAACTGGAAACAAAGGGAAAAAGAGGTGGTATTTTTGTAATTAAGAGTTCAATTGATTTAGAGTCTATTTGGTTGGAGAAAACATTTCTTATTTCATATTTCTTGCATAGATATTTGAAAATTGGGAAACGAAGTGAAAACGAGTGGTGGTTTCGTTAATGAAAATAAAAACAGAAAACATTATGATGTTTTCCCAACCCAAACTAAACAAGCCCTTAGTTTCTTAAGTTCCTAAAGAGACTTGATTTCTCAACCAACATTTTTATAGCAGATTATCTCTCTCCCCTCCGTCCCTCCTATTACAATCCATCAACTTGGTCGTAATGCATACTTCAGAAACTCAGAAAACTATCTCTATCAGAGTTTCAGAAACTCAGAAAACTGAAGGGAGAAATAGATCTGAATAAATATTAATTATTAAATTTAAAAAACTATCTTTATCGAAGTTTCGGAAACTCTGAAAACTGAAGATAGGAATAGATCTGAATATTTGTGCACTGACATTATGAAATGAAAATTATACATAGTACATGTATATAATTATACCTGAATCGTGCTGTCTACATATGTGATTTAATGGTTTTTGTGTAAACAGATCCTGTATTATTCTCATCTAATAAAACAAATTTCATTCTCACCATGCTGTTGCTTCTGAGATACTGAATTTCTCTTCATTCTTATCCAATAAAAATCATAAATTCTTTGTACTGTTGATTCTAATACAGCAGCCAGGGAATGATTTTAATTTGAATACCGTGCTCCTTATTTAAGATTTTTTTTTGTGCAAGTAACAATTTGCTTTTATCCATGAAACTTCAATTTCATTTTGTTCATTTTTGGTTTTGTTTGCAGACCGTCGTTGACAGCAGCATTTCAGATCAAATACGACTAACAGAGCTACTATCGAGTAATGTAAGCTGCCATTAACTTTGGGTATTTGTGCATACGTTTTTATACCTTTCACTGCATAATTTGTTGTTGCCTCACTGTTGCTATATATTTGTTAGTCATGTAAGTTTATATTTTTTGATTGCAAACCTTCTCCTTTTGTAGTAATGATGGCAATATTTGTTAACAATCTTTGCTGTTGAGTATGCTATGCTATAGTGATTCATATGGTAAACTAGGATATGACTTTTTTAATCTCAGTTTCTCATGTATTGGCAAACTCACTCTCTGTTCTTTGCATGGAAGGCATTAAGAGTTCCAGATTTCTTTGTATAAGATGTTGATTTGTGTTGTAAGAAATTCTTATCTACAAATAATTACGGATGACGTTGTTACCTGTTATCATAGAAAATATAAGGTGTTAGGAAAAGAATTATATTTCCTGAATATGTTGTGTCTGGTCATGCCACGGCTTTGTATGGCATAGCACTTGGGGCATATGGCATATTGGTGATGATTATCCAGTGAATTTCCAATTGTATTATAAGCCTGAAACCTTACTGTGGATTGCTAATGTCTATTGTATATTTATATGTGCATAATACGTTTGGTTAATAGTGCTTTGTGTTTTGTTTTCCGTCTGCGTTTTAAAGTCTATATCACATCAAACCCACTTGGGTTGGCCTGGTGGTATTGACTTGGGACCTGGGAGTGTGCTCCTCCTCAAGGTCTCAGGTTCGATTCTCCCCGGTGCCAATTTGGGTGGGCTAATTTAGCTTCTTAAAAAAAGAAGTCTATATCACATCAATCATCTGTATGACTATGTGCATAATAGGTACTCTCTGTGTATATATATTTAAATATTCATCCTTTTTCGTCTGTGTTTTATAATGTAGCAAGAATTTTTTCGGAAGCTGATGGGGTTATTTAGAGTGTGTGAAGACTTGGAAAACATGGATGGACTTCACATGATTTTCAAAATCGTCAAAGGGATCAGTCAGTATTAATTTTTGCATGATATTAATTTTTAATCCCATTTTGTAATTATCGTTTTTATTTATTCCTGTAATCTGTACTCTTGCAGTTTTACTTAATAGTCCAACAATTCTTGAGAGAATTTTTAAGGAAGAGTTTATAGTGGACATCATCGGTGCCCTTGAGTGTAAGTGCATTCTTCCGAAATTAATTTCCCAATCGAGTGATACTTTTTCTCATTCAGTGATCATCCATAATAATATATTTCTGTTCTCTGCCTGTTTTTCTTTTAAATTTAAAATATATCTTGATTGCGTTATAACAGTCCTTAACTGCTCAGTGGTTTCAGTTAAGGTGATGCATTGGTTTAGATGGTTTCATTTTGATGTCTTCATTCTTTTTCCTCTTCTTATTTGGATTGCTGAACCGCCTGTTTTAGCAATATGCAGATGATCCGGACATTACTTGTGTTCAGCATCATCGTAAATTCTTAAAGGACCATGTTGTTTTTAAGGAGGTATTTTTCACTCTATATTCCATTTTTAGAGAGCTGCAAGGTTGTGTGTAGATCTAAAGACGTGGAAGATTTTTTTACCTTGTAGGCCATACCTATAAAAGATCCCAATGCACTAGCGAAGATACATCAGACATATAGAGTTGGTTATTTGAAGGTTTGACTCCTTTTTGAGACTTCCATGGCTGACCCCTTTTCTTCAATGTGAACTAACTTCCTTTTCTCATTTTCAGGATGTTGTTTTGGCCAGAGTCTTAGATGACGCTACTTGTGCAACCATTAACTCCATAATACATGCAAACAATGCCTTTGTAAGTTATGATTATCAGATAAAGAAATTACATCATTTAATATAGTTGTCTTTTATTGTTGAGTGATCTGTTTTTTTTTCTTTTCTAGGTTATTGCTATGTTGAAGGATGACAATACATTTATCCAGGAGCTATTTGCTAGGTTAAAATCACCCACAACCTCTCAAGAATCAAAAAAAAACTTGGTAGGTTTTGATACAATATCATATCATTTGCTTCTGTCTATAATTGGAGTTCCCTTTATTTGGGCGATTATTGGTTAATATATTATAGAGGAAGGAAATGTGATGGTTATTGGTTAAGCCTTATAGTTTAAAATTGAATTCAACCCTTATAGTAATTTTATTGGAAATTTGCAATACATAAATTTATGAGGTTAAATAGTAATTAAATGACAATTTTTTAAATTTATGAGGTTAAATAGTAATTAAATGACAATTTTTTAAAAACAGAACCAACGCCAATCCCCCCCTTCTCTCTCAATCTCTTGGGGGGGTGTTTGTTTCAGAGATTCCAAACTTAGTCCTGGGAATATTAGATGGAAATATGAAACATCCATGTTTGTTATAAAAGAATAAATAATTATTCACAAGAATTGACTATGCCCAGGAACTTTTTATTCCCACAAAGTCAGGCTTTCATTCCCCCCTCAAGAGTGTGGGAACCTTTCATTCCCAAGTGGAGAAGTGGGTGGTTATAGTTACTATTCTGCGTCAAATTCAACTGCATCCCTCAACTTCTTACTGAGCACATTTTCTTTCATTGGACTCTTGTTTTTTCCAGTGTTGGTTTTTATTTGTGAAGCTGGGATTTCATCCAAAAAATATGTTAATTGTATTTTGGTACACTAAATCTGATTCATGAAAGTAATAAACTTTTCCACTAGATTTTTTACCAAACAATACTTTTGTGCTAGATAAATTTGCATCAAAGCATGAATTTTGATTTTTGATTTTATTTTCAGCAACAATAAATGATTTATTTAAATTTATTGTTTGATAGATCATAGAAATAACAAATTGTTATGCTATAATATTTTTTTAATCAATTATTGTAGGTGCAGCTTTGCAGATATGTACATTTTTTTGTGTGTCGGTTGCATATTATTAGTATGAGTATTTTAAGAATTTTGATATTTATTTCTAGGAGTGTATGATGTGATCCAAAACATATTGTTTATTTCCAGGAATTTTAGACAAATATTCCTAGGAGTTTAAAAACATATTTTGTTTTTGAAAGATTCGTTAGAAGTAAATTTCTATCATTACATTCCTGGAAAGGTATTCCCGTGAATAATATTTGCATCCATGACACAAACACCCCATTGCCAATTTGCAGGCTAGCAAAAAGTATGTAAGGGGGATTGAGTTCTACTCACACACTCTTCTCCTGAATACTCCCTCAGTTTCAAAACTAGTGTTGTCTAAGGTTTTTATACACAACTTAAAAAATCCAATAAAGTTGTTAAAAGACTGACACTTTTACTAAACTAACCTTATTAACTATTGATGAGTTTCTCACCATCAAAAGTGCAAAGTGAAATATAATGCTTTGCAAGTAGTGTACCTAACTGCACTATTGGAAAAATAATTAATTCTACATTGAAAAGTGAAAATGACATAAATTTTGAAACACATTTTCTTTGCTAAGGTGACATTCTTTTTGAAACAGAGGGAATAACAATTCTTGAATCCTCAAATTTGGGGAACATAGTATCCTAATTCCTAGATGTTCCCCTGTCATCCTGCTGCGTTGGGCTAAGAGATAGCTTATTGGGATTTTATTACTTAGTCAAATTTTATCAAATGCAACAGTTTGAGGATACTATGATCAATGGATCATAGTTTCCAAATGATTCATGACTATAAAACTGTCATTTATGGTCTGTTTGGTAGGCATGAAATAGGCAAGAGAGAAATAGAGTAGAGAGAATAAGGGGAGAAGTGTGCTCTTTCTCTCGTTCGGTGCAGAAGAGAAATTGCTGCGACAGATAAAAAAAACCTGTGGGCCCCACCTTTTTTTTCTTCTTCGTTCATGTGCGGAGAAAGAGGGAAGAGAAGCAATTTTCGGATGTTATTCCCACTATACCCTTGTCTCCTACCTAGTTTTTTTTTATCAAATTCAAACCTCAGCTTTTTTTATTTGTTGAACATCCATTGTATTTGCTGAACACATTCAAACTCAGCTGTTCCAATTCAAAGGTGGATTTGTATATATGGAGAAAGGTATTGCGATGAAGGTGATGTAATTGACAATATTTAACTTTTTCTTTATTTCAAAAAATGAAAATCACAAACTGTATTTTACAAGAGGAACATGAGAAGATTATTTTTCTCTTTTTCCTTTTGACAAAATATGAGAAGCTGGGTCTAAATTGTTCAGGAGGGTGTTTCAATTAATATGTAAATGCAGATGATGAAGTGGAACAACCGAGTGGGTTGTTGTGTGGTGTGAGATTTTTTTGTGGTGAGTTACCAATTAATTGATAAAATTAAATTAGAGATGAGTAATCTAAATTTTTTACTCGTGGGATTAGGAAAGGGAAAGTGTTTTTTTTTTTGAGAGGTAGGAAAGGAGAAGTCGTTGAGTTGGTCTAATAAAATTAAAATATTAAATTACTTAAATAAATTAATAATAAAACAATGAAATTTCCTTCAAAAAAAATAATGAAATTATTTTAATTAACAATTAATTAATTTATCAAGTAATATAATAATTAGTTTAATTATTCCAATTATTTAAACTGCTCATAATTAAATCAAGTAATTGAATTAATTAAATCAAATGTGAGATTTTTATCTCAAGGGTATTTTTGTATTTTTTGTTATAATTCACACTTCTCTCTTCTCTATTTCTTTCATCTTTCTCTTATACCAAACAACCCATCAAATCTACTCTATTTCTCACATTTTTCTCTCTTCTCAGACTCTCTTACATACTTCACTCTTCACAATTTCTCTTTTAAACCAAACACACCCTTAATGAGGCTTAATGTTAGTGTGTTGCTTCCTATCGTGTATTTTTATAATGGATAGATGCTAATGCTGCCTTGTTAGATGCTCATGAATCATGATTTTCCTCGGATTCTTATTTAAACATAGTTTGCCTCTTATGTTGGATGGACAGGTCCATTTCTTGTATGAGTTTTGTAGTGTAAGCAAGAGCTTGCAGATGGTCCAGCAGCTTCGGCTTTTTAGGTAATTGATATCGTGACACAATCTGTTCTGCTGCTTGTCTTCCTTTATAAATTTAAACATTAGTTACTGTTGTTCAATTGATTGTCTATTTTCTAAGAAGTACTTTGGTTATGCATATAAAAAACTCTTTTATTTTTCCATACTTTGTTTTGGGGATTTATGGTAACCTTCAGTGGAGCCAGTTCTCCTTGGTCTGTTATTAATTTCCTATTTGAGATCACATGGATCTAATTAGAGATTCTTGACCAAGTCTTGCTGGAAATTTCATTTTGTTAAATTTTGTGTGTAACATTTTATTTAACATACTTATGAAATAGCAAGTTTGTACTCTGCAATTAACTTACAACAGTTGACAGAGGAATCTTTTGATATATAATTGCGAAAAGTTATGTCTGTAGTAGCTGCTTTTGAATGGAACTGATATAAGTTACCTAACAACACACTTTTCCCATCACTTTGTTTTGCCATCTATTCTACATTTTGGGTGTCTGTTGAATCCCATTGTTTAGTAGCTTCATATTCTTGATATTTGTAGGGATCTGATGAATGAAGGCATCTTTGACATTGTCAGTGAAGTTCTGCAAAGTCAAGACAAGAAACTTGTGCTAACTGGGTATTGATTCTTCCTTTTCTCAGTTGTCTATATAAAATTCAGTTGACTGTTCTGTTTGTACACTCCTTTATGAATAATTTCTAATAGGAAATCATTGTAATGGTTGCAGAACAGACATCCTCCTTCTTTTTATGAATCAGGATCCTAATCTTCTGCGGTCATATGTTGTTCGGCAGGAAGGAATTGCTCTTCTAGGACTCTTGGTATGCTTTTTGTATGTAAATGGGATCGTATCCCTCTTTTTGTATGTAAATGGGATCATATTTGTTTTTGGATGACTTGCAGTGTAAATAATTTACAGAAATCAAATAACCTACGCTAAGCCTATATGTGTGTATGTGAGTGTATGCTCCCTCTTCTAAGTTTTGTGTTTGACAGTAATTTAGTTTTAAATGTTTGGTTATATACATTATTTCTAAGTAGAAACCTGTGCCAAAATTCAGTTAATAATTTTTGTTTTTGGTTTTGCTGAACAAAGTGTTTCTTAGCTTACTCAGAATTGCCATTGTATTTTAGCTTATTCATAGGAGGCTTCAAAATTTAACAATAGTGCCTGGCGCAGATCCTTTGGGCAGTCCCAATTCTAACTGAAAATCTGAAGATTATTTGGAGACAAATAAGTGTGAGGTTTGCACTTATGATGCGTATAGTCAGTGTAGTCTTGCTAAAAAACATGAGGCCATGCAGAAGATTTAACCATCTGCATATCCAGTTGGGTTTATGTAAAAAGAAAACTCTCGCTATTAGGGGCAGACTGATCCAAGTGCAGTTACAGAAGTCAGAACTACACTGATTTGTTACAACTGATAATTATAACCATGTCTAACTGAGTCAAACATATTAGCTAGCTGTTACACTAATAAACATATGTATCAGCACACTCTAAATTCAACTTATATTAGTTGATCTGTTATGTATCTAATGGTTTTTGGAAGGCTAGTCCTGCATGTAATTATTGGTCATGCTATCGTGTACAGGTTAAGGGAATGGTAACAGACTTCGGAGAGAGCATGCACTGCCAGTTTCTTGAGATTCTTCGCATTCTATTGGACTCGAGCACATTGTCTGGACCACAGGTATCTTTCTCTGTATTTTCTTGATCGATATTTTATTGACTTCAGTTTCATTTCTGGATATTAGTTGTTTTGCATTTTCTTTATTTCATAATGGCTGCATTTAGTTTTAAATTGTTACATGTCTTTATGACATAATTTATATTGAACCTTTTGTTGGCATTATTCGTTGTCTATATTGGATGTTGCGGTCAGCCATCTTTAGTTTTGATTTGGTTAAGGGGAGGGGTTGTTCGTCTCATTTTGCATTTGTCATACTTGAGTTTCAGAGTTATGTTTTATAGTAAACTCTATTTACCAATTGTTGAAAAAGTTTGGCCCTTAAAACTTGATGTGTGGTCAGCAAATTTAAGTTTGTTTGTGCAAGTGTAATATTTGAATGTTATGTATTTGCCGATTTGTTGGAAAAAATTGTCAGTTAAAGTTTCACGTAAGATGAGAGTCTTTTTTTCTATGTTGTTTCATTGACTGCTTTAGTTTCATCTGACAGAGGGACGCTATCATTGACATCTTCTTTGAGAAGCATTTGGGTCATTTGATTGAGGTTATAACAGCATCCTGTCCTTCAGAAAATATTGCCGATGCTAGTATATCAATAGGTCCTGGACAAAGTGTTCAATTTCAGCGCATAACAAAGCCGGAGATATTATCTAATATATGTGAATTACTATGCTTTTGTGTCCTTCATCACCCATACAGGATAAAGTAATGCCTTCTTACTCTGCATAAATCAGATTGAACTCCATGCTGTTAATCATGAAAATTTTGCTTATGGATTGCTCCTTGCTGTTTTTAGGTGCAATTTTCTTCTCAATGATGCAATTGAAAAAGTTCTGCTATTGACACGTAGAGCAGAAAGATACTTAGTAGTTTGTGCTGTCCGGTTTGTTCGAACTGTTCTCTCCCGCAATGTAAGTTTTAACATTCACGCACTATATTTTGTAATTTTTGGGGAAATTGTCAATTGGTTGAAGAAAAAGTTGTTACTAGTATAAGGGTCTCAATTTTGTCAATAGCCAGCTTCATTGACAACAGTGTCATGTGGTAATGTAGGAAGTCCCCACTATCATGAAAGACTGTAAATATTTGATACAATCCCCAATTTGAAAAATTTCTTCTTGATTCGAAATTTTGATTAGTTATTTGATATCCTTACTGTTCAGTTATAATTTATAACTTTTCACCTTAGATTTTCCTACGTTTTTTTAAAACCATTAGAGCTATATTCTGTCTCTTGCAATTTTTTCCGTAACGAGAGAATAATTTTTTGAAGAACCAAATTAAATGTTATTTGTTATATCAGCAGAGTTCGATTGTCTACTTTACATCTATTACATCTGACAATTTCAAGTTTTAACCTGCAGGATGAGCATATGATAAATTATTTTGTTAGGAATAACATTCTCAAACCAATTATAGACGCCTTTGTTGCTAATGGCAATCGCTATAATCTTCTCAATTCTGCTGTTCTGGAACTTTTTGAGTATATTCGGAAGGTATTGAACTTTGATGAGCATTCATTTGGATCTTAAATTCCCCAACTAAAAGAACGTTAACTGACAATGCTTTATTGTGCAGGAGAATAACCTGAAATTATTGCTAAAATACCTAGTTGATTCTTTTTGGGATCAACTGGTAAAGTTTGAGCATTTGGTTTCAATTCGCTCGCTGAAAGTAAAATACGAGCAGGTAATTTTTTTTCCTCCATTATTTCTGGGCATCATCACATATGTTTGAATTTAAATGCTTGCTTGCAGTGTGTGGATAATGGTGGGAACAATGCTGGTGCGGTAATGGACCTTAGAAGAAGAATTGATGAGCGTGCTGTAGAGAGAGAAGAAGAAGAACGCTACTTTAATGAAGACAGGTACATATCTTCTTAACTACTATAAGAATTTTTATTGTTTTATGTAATTGTTGTGGAGTCTGAACTTGGGGAAATTTGATCAGTGATGAGGAGGATGCAGCATCTCCATCTGTTTCACGTGATCATAAAGGTCATCAACAACCTATTGTTTCCAATGGAGTTACTTCAAACCATCTGCAGCCAAGGTAGACTTGTCAATTTTATTTGTTCATTTTTCCGAAGTCCATATGCAAATGTGTTCATCTTGATTTTCAGTCGAACGTCACTGGTTGACTATGAAGATGATGAAGACGATGAAGATTATAAACCACCACCAAGAAAGCAGAAAGAAGCATCAGAGGAAGATGAAGGGATAATGGAGTCTCTCAGGCTGAAAAGAAAACTTCCTTCACAGGACAGAGAGCCCGAACTTGTGAAGAAGCAGAAGTTAACAAAGAATTCAAAATCTAAAGATAGTGTCTTTGCTGCCTTGTGTTCAACCTTGAGCCAAGCTGTGCTACCTAGTAAGAAGTCTGCAATCAATATTCATATGGGTGCTCGAACAGTTGAAGGGAGGGTGAGTTCTAGTGAAGACAATCAGGAAGACAGACAAAATGTTTCTAGAAGCAGCTCTGATAATAGCAACACAGGGGCTGAGGATAACCATGTAGAGAAAGATACATCAGCCTCTAGAAGCCTTTCTGATTGTTTGCATGCAAAATCAGATAACATACAATTGGGGGGCGAGGAACGTCCATTGGTTCCCCCTAAATCCTCGCCAGAGATGGCTGTAAATGGATCATAGGCTTCTACACTCATACAGGAAGGCAGATTGTTTGTTCTGTTTGATGCATAAATTTGCTGGTGGCCGAGTGGTTGCTGACTAGTGACTATCAAAGAAGCATGCTTTTTAATACAAGAATTTTACCCAGAAGGGTGTAAATTCTGGTTATTCGTTGCATCGAAGGCACGTGGTGTGGAGGTAGTACTGTACAGTGCCATCGAGTTGGGAGAATATTAATACAGAAAAGTGGTTGTTGCTTTCACTTAACTTTTCTGAGCAATAGTTCTGTAATTTTCTCGTCTCCAAATTTTACCTCTTCCTGCTCATTTATTTACTTTTATAGTTTTTGCCGGAGGACCAAATGTGTGGATGAGAGGTGATATTTTTTGTCATTGTTCCTCTTTTCAGTTATTTGAACTTAATGATAGAGGGCGCCAATATTTTGCCCTTCACAAGTTTTTTCTTATATTTTCTTTTATCTTCCCTTTTTTTGTCAGTGTGTTTCTAGGGCCATTTTTTCACGATTGCACTTGTGAATCATCATCCATTGTAAATCTGTATGAAACTGCTGCGTATGCAGTGTTCTCGTCTTTCTGGCTCTTTCACATCGTAATTGGATTTAATATAGCTTTCTTGCGTTAAGTCTTATTATGTGTTTACTGTGTGGACTATGATCGTGCTAGGAATATTTTTTTGTAGTAAACGCCAAGTGACATTCAGAGCTTAACGAGCTAATTATTTGAATCTCCGAATTTCAGGATCTATCTCAAAATTGTAGTACTGAGTCATGGTATATTATTCCATTGTGATTGATATATTTGGTATATTCTTTGGTCAAAATAGCTCGTATTTCCTCTTTGTGGTTGAGAGAAACCCTGGTTAGTCAAAAATACACACGAAGCTTTTAGTAGCATCAACTTGCCATTTTTATGGTGGAATACATATCAAATATGCGTTAGGGAATTCTATCTTCACCACAAGATATCAACAAATATGAGATTCACGGTCCAGTTCAGTAAAAATTACAAATATTTTTTTAATATACTTTTTGAAGGGACGCTAGTTTAAATATTAAATTTTATTTTATCAAACATTCATTTACATAAAAAAAAATCCAAACGCCAATACGTCACAGTAAAGTTATTTTTAACCAAACTTTTGTTTGCAAAATAAGGTTGAATCAAATGTACTTTATTTCAAACGTGGGCATAATCATGCAAAATAATACCAACATTACGATTGTTAAGTATGGTTTTGAGTATATCTGTCAATTGATGGGGCCTTGACAATTTGGGCTCCAACTCATATGTGAAAGGGGCTTAAAATATTAAAAGATAATGAACCCCATTTTTTATAAGTCCCAAAATTGCAAGCCCCACATATAAAGGGGGTCTAAAGTTGGTCTCTTTTTGATTTTTTTCACTCTGTTTATTTTTCTGCGCGTCGTTTTCTTACATAAATTACATCGGCATTTTTCAGTTCATTTTTTTTCATCTTTTGATCTGTTTTGAGGGGCTGATAACGTGAACTTTGTATTTTGTAAGCCAAACACAATTTTTTTTAATTTTGATTCATGACTAGGATCTTTAGTTTTCAAGGTACACCGACATTTGTTCAATTTGTTGCAAGTATAGCACTGCATTTGCTTGTTATGCTTTTTTTCTTTCATTCTTATAATCTCAAGCCAAAACAATAAGTTGCAGCAAGTCTTGTATTTCCGTGCTATGTATGTAACTATAATTGATTTGTTATGGTGACCGTTCTCGTGCACTTTCTAGTTTCTATATCTTCCAAACAGTATATATTTTTTACTCCAATTTTTTCCCAAGTTTCGAAGATATTAAACGTATTTGCGAACATTTCACTTTTGAGAAAAAATATTGAGCTTGGACAGTGCTAAATGTTCTTTTCCATTAGCTTGTTTTATAAAAACAAATTATTTTATGAAAAACAACTTTTTTTTTTAAAAAATAGCTTGTGATAAGCTGTTTTCATAAAATAAGCTTTTTTAAATAAGCTGTTTTTTTTAAAATAAGTTGTTTTGCATAAAATTAGTTGCTTTGAATAAGCTGTTTTTCATAAAATAAGTTGTTTTAAATAAGCTGTTTTTTATTTTAAATATTTTTAAAATTTATTAATTATTATTCTAATAAATAAAAAAAATTTAAAAATATGTTTTACAAATTTTTGTTGGGCCAAGAATTGGCCCTCAATAGGGCCCATCAATGAAACATAAAAAATGGAGTTAGAGCCTAATGTAAATTTATTTACATGGGGGCCTAAAAATTTGGGCTTTTAAAGGGGCCAAGAAATTGGAGCTTTACAATTTAAGGCTTTGTTGACAACTCTAGTTTTGAGTTGAGTCAAGAAAACAGAGTGCGGTTTGAATTTGAATCTTGTTGATAAAAATATGTGGTTGGGAGGTGAACTTCGTAAGGGAGTCCATCAAATTTCTTTGCATCAAAAGCATAATCAACGGAATTTCTTACAAAATAACTATCATTATTTTCAAGATGGATACGAGAAATAAGTTTGCAAGGCCAAAATAAAATGTTAAACATGATAATTTGAAATAATATTTGGCCTTGACTATTTGAAAAAAATAATTTAAACCTATCTAAGAATCTTAGACTAAGATATATCATCGTCATTGTTTTATGCATTGAGAAGGAGTCACATGATCACACTTTCATGTAAACATGATAGTTTTTTGCACGATTTTTGAGTACCATTAGATTTTGTTTATATACTCTACAATGATACGTCTAATTTTTCAAGGATTTGCATAAAAAACGTATTTGACTCAAAATCCGTTCGATTTGGATCGTGGTTGGAACTAGTTACGAACACAGTGAAGTGGATACAATTACATGGGTTGCCACAAACTTCGTACCCACGTTGTTAGGAACATCCACGTGTGTGTCAATGTAACACGTGTTCTTCAAAGCACTGCTCCTTCAATCTTATGTCGGTTATTTTCTTGTAACGTAACTCCTTTTTTTGTTTGTTATTATTATTATTATTATTATTATTATTATTATCTCTCTCTACGTTTGTGTATTCTGTTTGGTGATTTCATTCAGAGCAAATTTGTTTAGTGTGTAGTTACGTAGAAATTAATCAAGATTAAGAAGATGAATAGCAACAGTAACTTGGAGACTCGTACTCTTCTTGATGAACTTAGTGACTTTAATAAAGGGGGACTTTTCGACTTTGGTCACCCTCTTGTTAACCGCATTGCTGAGAGTTTTGTTAAAGCTGCTGGGGTACGTTCATTAATTTAATCATTTTATATTATTAAATCTCTAATGTTTAGAAGTTTAGAGTTGATCATGTATTCCTTGATTTCTTTCAGATAGGAGCAGTTCAAGCTGTGTCCCGTGAAGCCTATTTCACGGCTATTGAAGGTGCACTGGCACTGCAATACAATTCCCCCTTAGGCCTTAACACTTATTTTCTCACTTTTATTTTTCAAATCATGATAAATTAGAGTTATTAGATTTGAATACTAACCGACATTCTTTGATGTGTGTTTGGTGCCTCACTTGTGGATATTTATTAATACATGTCAATTTGATGTTTATTATAGGTACTGGGATTGATAATGCTGGTGGCATGCCTCCAGAAATATCTGGAGCCAAGAAACATCGTTTTCATGGTCTCAGAGGTATATTGAAATTGCAAAAAAAACTATGCTGGTGGCATGCCTAACTTGTAGATATGAGTTTTTTTTTTACCAAAATCTTAAAATGAGTTAAAATAGTAACATTTTTGTTTTTCATTCGATTTTTTGGCACATACAGGAGAGACCAGCAGTAAGTCCATTGAGGCAATGGTGAGTTCATATGTACAGGAGAGTTATTACAGTTGCTTATTTGAAATTGTATTTACAATATATGCAAAAACATGTTGGCCTTTTTATGTTATGTTATGTTTTGTCATTAATTTGGTTTATTTGTTGTCTTTTTTCTTTCATCAGGTTAAAAACACAGGGAAAGAATCTTTCCAATGGGGTAATCATACATTCTCTCAACTTGAAGAGACCTCGTGTGCTTCTACATAATATGTGAATTTGGCAATTTTCCAATAATTAGGGTCTATATATTTTTATAGTTTTATATAATAATAATTTATAAATGCTGAACTTGTGTAGCAAATGCGAGTATGTCCACATTTTCACGTAGCACATGCCACTGGTGGTTACGTTCAATAAGAGTTATCTTGAGGTTTGTGAATGTTAAATGATCCTTACAATTATTTTCGAAAATGCAGGTTTGGCTGCAGGACTATATTCAGGACTCACATATGGGATGAAGGAAGCTCGTGGTACTCATGACTGGGTAATGGTCTAAATAACTAAATTTATGATACATTTTTTTGTAAAAAGGAACAAGGGCAAGCCTCTCTTCATTGGTGTTAACAATAGTACCATATAAATAAGATGATAAATGCTTATCCTACATCAGCTTAAAGGATAAATAAATTTTTGGATATCATTTAATCCTTTTATTACATGTTACCTAAATTATTTATTCTGTTTGGTGCAGAAAAATAGTGCAGTTGCTGGAGCAATCACTGGGGCAGCACTTGCATGCACATCAGATAACACATCTCATGAACAGATTGTGCAATGTGCTATTACGGGAGCCGCGATTTCAACTGCTGCAAATCTTCTAACAGGGATATTCTAAACCTGTTGGGATTTTTAGCCTTGTTTTTAATCTTCCAATTTGTGACATTTATTACTACTTTTGGTACTTGTTTAAAATTAACTTGTAGCATTTAGCAACTATTTCTTTCTGAATTTGTAGTTCTCTTTGTCAAATGCTTTTGAATTATAATCCAAGTAAGCCACTAGTACTACAATTAACTTATGATGAATGAGCTTGTTTCAAGGTTAACATAATTATTCTTGAATAAGTTAAAAACTTTTATTAGGTATTTATTTATTTTCTGGAATAAATTGTTGAACAGACTTTTAGTTAATACAAAATTTTCATGAGACTTTTCTTACCATAAATTTGTTATCTGTGGAGATTATAACAACTCAAGTCTTGAGACCTTAATGTGCAATAAATTTTTCTAATAGTTTTAACGTTATGATTCAAGAATAATTAGTTGTGGGTTAGCAGTGGTTTTTATTTTGTTTGAATTACCATGATATTGGTACAATGTTTTCAAAGCGTGTATTTTTTCTTCTCATTTTATTAGGGCAAAAGCCCAAGGAAAAGAAAACACTACAAAGCTAAATGAACACTTCATTATATGCAATATGTCATCAAATATGATCCTCTCTGGGTCTCAAAACGAGAAAAAATAGATTTAAGTGTACTTGTTAAGTATTAATACATTCACTGTTATCATAAATGCAAAATGAAAGATATTGGAAATGATAAAAGTAGTAATGTATTAATTAGAGTGCATAATTGAAGGAAAAATAAAAATTAATACTGTATTAAAAGGTGAAATAGATAAATTATTTTAGTACAATATTTTTTTACTAATGAGCCACTCATTGTAAGAAGGAAAAAGTATTTTGAAGCTCTCGAAAAGCCTCAATTACATACAAATCAAAATAGTTAAAAGTTAAAGCTAATATTAACTAACTAATTTTATTGCCTTCAAAAGATAAAGTTGCATATATATATTCACCATTTCTCTTCACCTAAGTCCTTTTTCCACTCATTGCAAAGTGTGGAATGTTGGATTTTTATTTCAGCTTAGGGATGTTCTCAAGTAAATATTCAACTTGTGTTTATTCTTACAATCAGAACGTTATAACATTGTATTTTCCCCTTTTCCTAATATATTAAAATGAGTTTTCTTCATTATTACTCTCTCTCTCTCACTCTCAATTGTTGGAACTCTTTCATGTTTCGGAAGAAGAAGAAAATTTAGAGAGAAGAGGGAATTGTACACACAATGTGAAAGAATGAAAACTTATTGTTATTCTAAAACATAATCTCTCTAATACAATGATTCTCCATAAGAAAGCTATACTATTTATATACATTGTTGCTTGAGCTACAAGTTAGCTCTTATAACAAACAATTACAACTGATAGTACATACGTTCTAAACTCAACATTCTGAACTCTATCTATTATCAGTTTCACTACATGAATTACTAACTTCTAACACTTGCCTTAATTCATGTTTGCTGAATTCACCATGTCATCATGCATCTTAGTCTTTCAATCTTCAACTTAGAACAAAACTAAAATCACGGGCTTGATAATTCTTTTCTTCTCAAGCCTTGCTGCTGCATCATTCATTGTCACTAGCTGGATTCCAAAATCTGCTTCTGCTCTTGACAATGAATCTGAATCAGTATCTCTTTCCTAGAAACTCTTGCTTTTGTTTTCTTATGTTGTTCTTCATTAATGTTCTGAACTTTATTAACATTCTGAACTTCACCCATAATTTCTTTTAACCTTCTATAATGCACATAACTTGAATTTTCTGTTGCATTGCCATGTTTCCTCGCATTTAAATATTGTATTTCAAACTCAATACTTCATATTGGTTGTTACAAAGGAAGAATGATTTTTTATTAATGAAACAAGCAATTTGGACACACATTGATAACATGGATATGCCATCATTTTCACGCATAATTAACAACAACACCTTCAGGTATAATAATCTACAATTATGCAGAAGATACCCTCTCAAGATTCATTCCTTTTTTTCGGTTCATCGCAGGAAGCCATGTCCTCCTTTTTTCAAATGCATCTTTGGATCTTTTCTAGCATTCTTTGCAAACTAAGATTTCGTGCATCCTCGCTACCCACTTCTCACAATTCTTGACTTGAGAAAACTCTTTTTAAAAATCCATTATTGATACCACATGTATCAATAACCAAGTGCTAATTTATTTTGCGGAATCCATTACCACCAGCCTTGTTGCTCGGTTGATAATAAATGCAATATCTTTACGGAAGCTATTTTTAAATCCCATGAACCAGGGGCTCTGCCACTGTTGGAACAACCCAAACTCTAGATACCATTGTTGCTTGAGATACAAGTTGGCTCTTATAACAAACAACTACAGCCGACTAATTGTCAATACAAAACGTTTTGAACTCTATCTATTATTACTTTCACTGCATGCATTACTGACTTCTAACATCTTGACTTTCTGTTGAAATACTAACAATTATCATATTTATATTTTCTTACAATTTTATATATTATTTAAACTATTTTATTCATAACATGTATTTCTCTTACCAAATGGAAAAAATGAAAGAAAAAAAAGGCCAAAAATAACAGTCAAGCAAACTATAGTTATCTCCCATCAGATTCATATAACTTCAGTCATTTTCTCTTGATCATTCTTCAACTTGTGGTGGTCTCATTACAGATCATCGCAATCATTCATTAAAGTTTCCATTACAGTATTGAAACCTCATCTGATGTTCATGCGGAGTAGTGGGATCATTATTATAACTTAAAACTTGGTCGTGAACCTCGCATTTTCTTTTTTCTTTTTGAAGTTGATTTCCTGATTGTGGTTAACTTTGACAACAACGAATTTTATGCTAGTGCCTCCCTACAACCTCTCCTCGATGATGTGTTTCATTTGTTTCATGCTCCTAATTGAAATGTCTTTCTTGCAAACATTTAGAGATAAATCAACATTTGTGTTGATCTTCTTACCAAATTTAATCATATTAATAAATCATCTTAGACTGTCTTCGATGCTTCTCATAAACCGCTACAACCACACCTTCATTTTGATGTTTTAGGTTGTAGTAACTCTGTTTTGTTCCTTAATTTTTCTTAACTATCTTTCCTATTTCTATATATAAAAAAAAATGCAAAAAATTGAAGCTCTACAATAATTGAATATTTTTTTCTTCATAATTTTCCGAGGTTATTACAATTTACAACCATTTTTTTTTGAGGGGACAATTTACAACCAATTATTTATTAATTAAAGACAAAAAAAATAGCATATCTTAACAATTTATTTATTTAAAACCCTAACCTATCCGATACCGATACGCCTCGATACGTTTCGATATGCGTATCGAAAAAGTATCGGGCAATTAATATTTATTTTTTTGAAAAAAAAAGACCGATACGTGTCAGATACGGCTAACTTGTACTCCAACACAGCTAACTTATACTCCGACGTCTATACTTCAATCTTACATATTTCCTTTTTTTTAAAAAATAAAATAATAAGAAATAAAACTACAAGTCTTGCAGCGCTATCAAAATCATATTGTCTCTTCTAACCTAAAAAAATAGGGTTTCTCGTCACCATATAACGATAGCTATTCTCTCTTCTAACCATTACCACCGATTGAATTCTACTCTGTTTCTCTTCTCTCTAATGTTATGTTTCTTCTGTTCTTCTCTCTAATTTGGAAAAAAACTGTTTGTTTTCGATATAAATTAGTGTTAACTATTAAGTAGTCAACATTAGACAAAGGTGTTTTATTTTTTTATTTTTTATAGTACTTATGATGTTATCTTTGGATGGTACTAATGATGTTTAGCTATATTCTATCTAATTTGTGCGGAAAAAAATATGTGGGCTTAAGTGCAGTTCC